>OLHN01000002.1_pt1 | contig 84584 bp, 90 predicted proteins | sample 1609581 | NCBI WGS metagenome assembly OLHN01 (sample SAMN05416876, study PRJEB24817) | seawater metagenome | isolation source: Sea water | place: Canada:Atlantic | collected 2013-11
CGTGGGCTCGGAGATGTGTATAAGAGACAGAACAATACGATGAAGTAAGTAAATCTCTAAATCAGAAATCAAATAAACTTAAAAGTGTCGAATTAAAAGCTAATGAATTAACAGAAAAACTAACTGAAAAAAATGAACAGTTAGCTGTATTGAACAACGTTATTGATGAAAAATCTGAGAATTTAAAAAAAATAACGTTGTCTCTAAACTCATCTGAATCAGCCGCTATCACTTTTTATATTAATACAGTAGTCTCTGAAATATCTAATGAAGGAATGCGGCATTCTGTTTCTAATCTTTATAGCGACAATAAGAATAAATATAATTTGAGAAAGGAGTTGATGGATATTGTGAAAAGTAAAAAAACAAATGATTATGAAAAATATAGTCAAAAGTACTATGAGCAATTGGCAATCAAAGAAATTGAAGAATTTTCTCAAACTAAAGTTAAAGAAAATGAAAGTGATTATTCTAAAGTCTTTGGACTATTGACTTATGTGTCGAATAAAAAATATCTGAAAAAAGTAAAGCTAATATACGAAAATATGGGACAGCCTTTACCTGATAAATATAAGCAATGATCGTAATGTCACTATAACAAGAACATAAAATTAGAACAAATGCAGCGGGCAATGTTTCGTTCCTCAACAAAGTTTAGCCAATCAATTAATAAGACACCCATCTTAAATTTCAGCTTAGTCAGCAGTGCAGAGCAAGTTTTCGGAGTATTAAAAAATGGACTTTGTTATATGCTTAATTTTATTTTTATTGTTCTATATTTTAGTCAATTATATCCAAAGCATTATTGGGTATTACCCTAAACTAGCTAGAGAATATAAAACGGATTTAATTATTTCTGATTCCTCACTTTTAAAATCAAGCAGTATGTACTTGACGAATGTGGCAGATATTTCTCGTGAGAAAAACAGTGAATATCGGACTTGGCTAAATATCAAATCATTTCAGCAAGGTATATTTATAAGCCAAAAACGGATGTTGATTCTACTATTTCCCAGGAGTTTTTTAATACCATGGGAGCAAATTAGTTTAATAAAAGAAAAAACTAATTTTCTTAAAAATCAATATCTTTATAAAGTCGAATGTAAAAAAGAACCAGTTTATATCATTACGAAATTCGATTTATTAAAAAGCGTAAGTAACAAGAATTTACGAGAATAAATGAAGTCAAATCTTGACTTCACACATCAAAACTTAAATTAGTCGAATAGCCTTGATATAAGCTATTTTACCCTCTAAAAGCGAAGCGCCTCATATCCTCTTTGTGAGTTAGTCTTTAGATTACTAAGAGGGAACAAACTAGGAATGCGCTAAGCGTATACATTAAACGCAAAACATCGGCGAATTAGCATCTCTAATACACGCCGATGTTTATAACTTATTTAAATGAGCACATTATTTGTAAGCCATTAAACCTTAGTCTTGTTTACGGTTAAGACTAATCAAACATATTGCTAAAAGTAATGTTGCAATCATACCCGAAGCGCCAGCAACAGCTGATGGAAGGAAACCATCACGACCAAAGGTGATTAAAATACCATTGGCAAGCATTGCAACACCGCCTGCTAGGGCAGTAAGCCCTCCAATTGCTTTGCCACCTTTAGCTATAAAAGACAGGCCAAAAACAAGTGCTGCTAACCCTAATAATACTTTAGCTGCGTAGTAAATCATGAATGATAGAGACACCACGCCACCAATTAAAGGTTGTGCGCCTTCTACTGTGCCTGCAACTTTACCAAATGTAGAAAACAAAGTAAGTCCAACGCTTACCTGCACTATGTTAAGTACTGCACTAAACGCGATAGCCGACCAGCCTAGTTGTGCGTTTTTTGCTTGCACCATAGCTGTGCCTGCAAAGGCAACAAGTAAAGTAAATACCAGTGCTTCTAGCCCCCAAGCCACCTGCCTTGAAAAACTAATTTCAGCACTGTAAAGGGCTGAATAAATACCCTGTGATATTGCCAATACCAACAATAACGATGCTGTAATTAGGGTGGTGCGTTTATGTGTAAATTCCATTATGGACCTCTTTTGATTTTATATTTGACGCTTTCAACAGCTGTTGCGGATTTGAATGTATCAAACTGCTTAGTATTTGTATTAAATAGCGTTTATCGTTGTAGGTATAAGACAGGCAAAGCGAGTAAATTATTTCACTTAAACCTATAAAAGTATTAATTAATAACAAACAGGCTCAGGCTATTGCTTTTAATTAAACCTAACTTTGCAAAGCCGCTTTGGTTTAGCCATGCATGTATCTAAAAGCGCAGTGCCTCATGCCCTCTTAGTAAATCAACATTTGATTACCAAGAGGGCACACATTTGAGTATGTGGTTAAACGGCTTATTACTTACTTTGTTAAGATAAAAACCTAAAATGAGACCAGTCACTTAACGCTATGATTGTTTGCTTGGTAGGGGGCGCAACATAAATTAAACCTGCGATGGCAATGATTGATGCCAGCGTAATTAGTTTATTATCGAAGTCAGCTATTTTTAAAGCGGTGCCAAAAGATCGTTTAATTGTGACATTACTTAAATCTACACTGTAAATCTCATCTAGCAATAAATGAATTAATCCGCCGAGTAAAATAAACCCACCCGTTAACCAGGCAAAGACGGCTGCTTGTGTAGTTGATTGGTCATTCAGTTTCCATGTTATTTGAGTTGTTAATAGCGCGCATAACAGTATAAATAGTAAAGAGTGGCAACTACCTCTGTGTACTGTGATCCATTCAAAAATAGGTCTAATAATGTATTTCATAAATCCGTAAACCAATAACGGCACTACGATTAACTCGATAAAGCTAATTTCAATAATGAGCTCGGTGGTTATGTAATGCAGTACCAGTAATACAGCGCTGAGAGCGAATAAGTTAAAAATAGTATCGAGTGATGTTGAGTTATCTGAATCTATGTCGGGCAATAAGCCGCCAATAGAGCCTAAAAACCAAAGCCAGAGTGCGCCCTTTAATTCAATATGGCCTGCAGATAATAAGGTGGCTGAGGCTAAGCCTGTGATGATTACGGCAGTATTAAGATGAGTATTGAAGTTTGCCATTGTATCTCTTTATGGGAAAAAGTAGGGCATTCTATCAATTGAAAAGTTTATTGTTCAATATTCTTTTTAATTAGATTTTGTATTACTTTGATTAATATTAATAGGCCATCTAAAATTTTTATATTATATAAAATAAAAATACGCATTTGCTAATGAGGAAGTTAAGTTGTATGTAATAGAATTATCGAAAAATGCGTCAATAAATCGACATATCCCCGTATGTAGTTTGAAGTTGACTTTAAAATATATTTTATTTATATGATGTATCTAACCTACTAAAAGGAATTACTAGTGCATAGAATATTCATAGTCCTAGCGTTACTGTTAAGTTTTTCAAGTTCAGCATTTGAAAATGTTATATTTAATAAATACTACTTTCCAATTAACGATAGTTGGGAAACGATGAGAATCTTAGAGAATGATGAAGGTTTTGCTTTGATCAACAGTCAAATGCAAACTTTGAGCATAAGAAAATTTGATAACAATGAGCCCTTCATCACTCTAGAAGATGGAAGCACAGTTCCTCTAGTTGAAATACATATAGATAGTCTAACAAATTCAAATTTGGACAAAGAAAGTAAAATTTATCAAGAAATTAAAAGCAGTTTTTCAAAAGTAAAAAAATTAAAAATAAATCTTATTCCTTTTCTTTATATGCCGAAGTAAAGCCAGATTTAGTTGACACACAAATCGCCTATCTATATTCAAAAGAAAATGAAATTTTTATTGGGATTACATCAACAATCCCTGAGAAAGATTTTTTAAATTTTTTAAAATCAATCCACGAAAAAAAATAAGGAAGTTAAATGTCTAACACCATCGAGCAACTAGATAAAGAAGACCAAGAAAACCTACAATTCATATTACAAAAAATGTTTCCTGAAAGTAGTGCCTTTAAAGAAAATAAGCATTCGATTGAGACTTTACGGGTCTATATGCAAGCTCTTAAAGCGAATACGTTTTGTAATAAAGCAATGACAGAACTTACTACTGAATTAGCTACAGCTACAGTAAAGCATGTATACAGAGGTAAGTTTAAAAAGGTCGTCAACAAGGTTCTAAAAGAAATAAAAGGTCACTATAAAGAAAATAACCTTAACTTTTTTATTTGCAATCAGGTAGTAAAATATAAATATAAGTCTCCTTTAGTTAATTCCCTTCAAGGCTATTTCTAATATATAGGTCTTCTTATTATAGTTAAAATAATACACATGTAAGGCTACGTGTTAGTTGCCTTTATAAATTTATTTACTACAGGTTTTTGGCAGTTGTTTGTTTTAGTGTTAGCTTGTTTTTTATTTTATCGATTATCTATCTTAGTATCTATGCTCACTTCCCAATCGCTTATTTGGGTCTTGTTATTTACTTTGGTTTAGCAGGGTACTTTTATAATAAAGACTATTTGAAAGCCATAAAAACATTATAGCATTTACTATGTAGTTACTAATTCATGCCATCTAATTTTTTATATCGTCATAAAAGGCAACTTTCCCTCGGCCTGTTTCTTTTACGTGATAAAGAGTTTTATCACCGTTGTGCATTAATTGATGTAGTTCATTACCATCATATGGGGCTATTGCAATTCCTATGCTTGCACCTACTGCGCATGTTTTATTTTGCGCAATATTAATATCGTATTTTAACTCATTGAGTAAGGCGTTCGCTTTTTGTTGTGTTGGCGTTTTATCGTAGGTTTTAATTTGCTGCGCAACAATAAATTCGTCACCGCCTAGGCGGATACACATGTCGTTTTTTTCGTGAAAAAGTGTTTTAAATCTGTGTGCTATTTCAATTAGCACTTTGTCGCCGGCTTCGTGGCCGTAGGTGTCGTTAATGGGTTTAAACTTATCTAAATCAATCATCATAAGCACTAAATGTTCATTGTGTTTAATACATTCACGTAGTGCTTTTTTAAGGCGTTTTTCACCGGCGCGTCGGTTTAATAAGCCAGTGAGTGGGTCGTGATCGGCTTCAAAGCGGGTTTGCTGTTCGCGTTCTGCGCGCTCGGTTACATCGTGTAAAATTACTTCTACTAGCTGCTCTTGTTTGGGGTTTCGTTTGGTATCTCTTTGGTCTGTTAACCTTACAAATAAACAATGAAACCATACCGTTTTATAGCCAACTTTACACTCTACATCTAAGGTGGTTTGTGGTGGGTTTTTAGCAGAGCGAATATCTGCCAGTAGGCTTTGTAATTCGTCTACATTGCTAAGTAACTCAGGAAAATGCAAGGTTGGTAATTCTTCTTCACCAGGTACGGTAAAGTAATGCTTAAATGCAGGGTTAAAGGTGGTGATAATGTTTTTGTCATCGAGTAAACAAATACCTGCGCTGGCTTGTTCAAAAATAAGTCTAAATTTAGCTTCTAGCTCTTGAGTTTTTTTACGCAGTGTTTGCTCATTACTAATAGTTAAATGTAGCTCGTGCATTAAGGCATTTATACCTTGGGTTAAACGGCTTATTTCGTCCCGCTTGCCTTGCTTGAAGGTTAGCATTTTAAGGGTTTCTGGCTCGCTTGGATTTATTTTAGCAAAGCTGTCGGTTAGGTTTTGAATAGGCTGTGTAAGCCAACGCTGAACTACCAGCGATACAAAAAATGCGATAACAATGGATTGAATCAGCATTAAGATAAATTCTTTTATAAGCGCTGACTGTGCTTGTTGTTCAATAAAGTTATCATCAGGATATATGGCGAGTACACCTATAAAAGTGTCTTCTATAAAAGGGTGAACTAATTTAATTAAAACAGCTTCATTTTTTTTGTTAGTAGATCCTTTTGCTATAAATAAATCCATCTCTCCTTTAGGGTTTACTTCTCCTTCTAGGCTTGCGCCTTGCACTAAGTCATTACTGAGTAGGCCGTTAATAATTTCTTGGCTTAATTCTCTGTCGTTTAGGTAGGCTGCTATGGCGGCTGTTTTTTCCATTGTTTGCGCTAACTGTTGAACGAGTAAGTAATTTGTATTTTTTTTCTCTTTAAAGCCTGAGTAATAAGAGAGCATAGACGAGACTAAAGACACAACAATAGCAACTAACGCAATTGATATAGCGACGCGTATGTAGAGTTTTTGGCTAATAATTTTAATCAAATGTGTATACCACTTTTACTTCATCTGTAACTTGCGATAGCGGAATGTAGCCAATTGCAAATTGTGATGCTGCTATTTTGTTTATTGCGTCTTCTACCGATGTTGAAGGAGTGGGTGGCTTTGCACGCCCTGAAAATAAAAGCCTTGCCCAATAAGCATTAATTTTTTGCTCATTTTTGTTGACCAGCTTTAAGTAAAAGTCGTTTTTTAATGTTGATTGCGCGGGCAAATCAAGTGGCTTAGAGGTTTCACCATCAGGAAACGTTAAATACCGGCCCATGTAAATATCAATAATTTCTCGTTTTGATAATGCGTTAATCGCATTGCTCTTATTAACCACGACTACAAACTCTGTTGATTTAGCATAAAAGCTCATAAAAAGCAGGCACAAAGGCAGCAATGCAGTTATAAAAAAGTTGCGAGAGCTCATCATTAAAACACCATACTAGCATTTAGACTAAGTATATGTACTTTGTGGCCCTCATCAACATCTGAAGGGTTGCTAAGACTCCATAAGCCAGCGCCTTGAGGCTTAATATCAAAGCGGTCTAACTGGGCTTTTAATGCTATGCGCTCAGACAGTTGCCATTTTACGCCTACGTTAATTGAGTGTTGGTGAACATTGGTAACTTTAACAGCAGACTGACTGGCAACTGCGAGTTGTTGTATAGGCACTGAAAATTGCTCAGGAGTGCTTGGCGGAAAAGCAGGATCGTTTACTTTTATTACGTCATGTCGGTGTTTAGCCGCTGTAAAACCTGTATAAAATATTGCGTTATCTACACGGTAACCTGCACTAATGTAGCCACTAAGAACTGACGGAGCAACTATCCAATCGGATTCTGAAATACCCATCTCAGATTGGATTAGCCAATTGTTGTGATCGTAAGTAAGCCCAAACGCGGCGTATTCTATACTGTTGCCTTTGGTGTTAAATTTGTTTGATATTTTTTGCGCTTGCGGCCATATACTTTGTGGTATTGAGTTGAGTGCGGCTAAATACTCATCTAAAGAGGTTAACTTATAATCCCCAAAGTCTGACTTTGATAATGAAAAACGCATAGTCCATGCATCTAAAGAGTAGGTTGCGCTAAAAGTTGTTAAGTTATCAAAATCAATAAAAAAGTCGTCATTATAGGCTTGTAGCTTGGCTGTTGTACTACCATAAGCAAGTTTTAAACGTAAAAAACCGTCGTTAATTGCTTTGCTGTATTCCACATCTACACCATCGAAATTTCCTGCAATGTTTGCAAACGAGTAGTACGAATGAGGCGGGCGCACCCATAAATAGGCATATCCTACGTAAGGGTATTCCGATAGTAAGTAAAGGTCGCTATTTAACCTGCCTGCACGAATAGCCCAATGACGGGTAGGGCGATAGCGCACAAAGGCGAGCTCTAAAAAATTATCAAAGCTTTTAAAGGCATGATCTTGAATAACTACTTGAAACACAGAGTCCCAATTTTTTGAGAGTGATATATTAGCCTGCCCACCTAAAATTGAATCTCGCGTTGCTGAAAAACCAGATTCGTTGACATTTGAATAACTCGATGCAAAGCCAATATCTGAATCGTCCGTGTAGCTGAGTGTTAAGGATGCAAAACCACTAAATTGCACGTCTATGTCGTTTGCATAGGTTTTATTAGCAGCAGAAATTGCCAATATTGCTATGGCAATTGTACCTCGGAACAACATGTTAGCTCGTATTTTTATAATGTAGATAGTAAAAAGATAGCACAATTTATTAAATTACCAACTTAAGCATTACAGTGGCTTATCAATTAAATACAAAAAAATATGAGACCCCCCCTAAATTTTGTACTTTGTTAAGCGAAGTACTGGGACATAAGAAAATCAAGGCGGAAAATTTGTGTTATCTATTGTTATAAGTGGCGACAATATAGATTATGAATAGGGCGGTTTTTTGATATTACTAAACTTAAAACGTGTTGGTTACTGGATGAGCTTTATTTTTATAAGGCTGCTTAAATTAGGCAGCCATTTGTATTTAAAACTTTAAAAGCGCTGACTTAAAACGGGGCATAGCCATCATTTGGTTTATTTGGGTTAGTCCAGCGCTGTTTAGCATCAACAGGAATGCGTGGTGCACCTTGTGCTGGTAATCTACCGCGCTCCCCATACAACCACAATACAAAGTTAGTTCGCTCGCCACTGGTAATAGGCTTGGAAGCGTGTGCAATATTGCCTCGATGTAACATGGCAGTACCAGGCTTAAAGGTAAGTGATTTAATGTCACCTGTGTACGGGTGATAAAAGTCCACTTGTGACCCTGTAAACTCTTCGCCTGGTAAATTTAGGTTAATGTTAAGCGTTACAGCTGATGCGTCGGTATGTGGGCGAATTGATGAATCTGTATTTGGCTCATAATAAATTGAAAAGCCAAATGTTTGTGTATCAAACCCCATAACTTCCGGGAACAGCATACGTGAAATAGGGCGCATATAAGTGTTTAGTATTTCGTTATAAAATGCTTGAAAGCTTGGCGCGGCTAAATAACCTTCTGATCAGCTATCAAGCATGGCACCACGGCGATTTAACACTATTTTACAGTGGTTCACCTGATTAAACGCGATTAATGGGTTGCTCTGTCGCCCCAAATTTCTTCTAGGCGGCTGTCGCGACCACAACGCCAACGATAGGTGTTGTATCGGATTGGATTGTTTTTGTAATAATCTTGATGAAAGCTTTCCCTCCCTTTTATAGGGTAAAAGGTGCTTGCGTTTAGTATAGGTGTAACCACAGTTTGATTAGGGAACTCGGCAACTACTGCTGCTTTTGTTTTTTCGGCTAATTTACGTTGTTCGTCGTTTTGTACAAATATAGCGCTTAAGTAACTAGGGCCTTTATCGCAAAATTGGCCTTTGGCATCAAAGGGATCAATATTAACCCAGTAATGATCAAGTATACCTTGATAGCTTACTATGGCCGGATCGTAAGTAATTTCTACAGCCTCGTAATGGCCTTTATGATTACCATTGTATGTCGGGTTTTTAAGTTTACCGCCAGTAAAGCCCGATATTACATCGGTTACGCCTTCTAGCTTTTCAAAGTCACTTTCCATACACCAAAAACAACCTCCAGCTAGAACGGCTTTTTCGGTTTTAGCTGCATGGGAAAATGTACTAAACAAAATAACGGCAGATGTTAATGCAAGCGTAAGTGATTTTTTCATAAAATTATCCATCTGTAGTGTGAGTTTATAAATACTTATAAAGTTAGACCCGCTAAGTCCTAATACAATTTCATTGTAGAGGGCTGGCCAACTTATCTATGGTGAAAAATATTGTACTTTGACAAGTTTTATAGGGATAAGGCTAGTAACAAGATCACTATTTAAGTTAGTAGCACGGTTTAATTGGGTTAGCCAAGTATGCGTTATTTAATGGGGTGTTGAATTATGCTTACGTGTTCATTAAAGTGACAACATTCGTGATATAAATTAGCAGGTGATAAATGAACCAGTTAACAGAAACATCAATAAGCTGCCCTTATTGTGGAGAAAGTATAGAAGTATTACTTGATGTAGCAGATATTGATGAGCAATACATAGAAGACTGCCAAGTATGCTGTAAGCCTATTTCGTTTGTGGTATTTGAAAATGATGACGAGCTAAACGTTAATGTTTACAGCGAAGACGATGCATTTTAACTCGTTAATTAGATAGTAGGCTGCAAAATTGCAGCCTTTTTACTGTGTATGTGTTTGGTTAGCTATTTTGCTCACGCGCTAATTGGTTAGGAAGAAGTTCTTCTACTATTTCGCGTGCTGGAAGCGTATAGCGTGTGCCGTCAAACATTACTGAGGTAAACTCGTTAATATTAGTAATGCCTGTTAAGGTCCAGCCTTCGCCGCGCTTTGGGCAATATACTGTGGTAGTGGGTTGTATTACTTTAAAATCGTCACTCATTACGTTCTCTTACTCTTTTTGCTTTAAAGATAATGCTTGTTAAAGGGGTATGGTAAGTTAATAATGCGTGCCCATAAAGAGCTAATTTAACTAACCACTTAAATAAAATGTTTAACACCACAAAGCTTGAGCGCGTTACGCTACGTTTAGTTACCCACAAACACGCAGCGTGTTTATTTAATATTTTAAATCACCCGCACGTGTCAGAATTTAACGACTACGAAACACCACTTAGCAAAACGCAAATCAAGCAATTAATACAAGATGATATTAGTGCATATTACGAAGGTGAAGTAATTCGAGTTGCAATTGAACATAATATATCTGGAAGGTTAATGGGAACTTGTGGGCTTTATAATTTAACCCCGTGTAAAAGTAGTGCGTTTATAGGATTTGAGCTGCATCCTGACTTTTGGGATAAGGGCGTAATGTTTGAAGTGGTGACCGGTTTTATTGAAACCCTAGTTAAGCATATTCCGCTTAAACATTTGTCTGCTGAGGTGAGTGCACATAATGCACGTTCCCATAATTTACTTATGAAGCTAGGCTTTAGTTTAAGAGAAAATTCTATTTGGCATAAATCACTTTAACTCAATACGGCAATTATAAGTGCTTACCTTTTTTCAATCCTCAATCCTTAAAGCTCAGTAAATAAAATACAAAAAATAGCGGCTTTCTATTATAGTTAAGCGTAAGCAAATGAATTTGTTACCCGTGTTTTATTAAACATTTACGCTTAACAAGGATTTTATATGCTAGAAAAACTCTCTCAAGATGCGCTTGTAATTTGGGCGACCATTGACCCTATAGGCACTATGGCGCTGTTTGCCGCGCTTACTTCTCATTTAACTGATCAACAACGTCGTAAAACTGCATTTAAAACGGTGCTTTATGCCGGGGGCGTATTATTGGGTTCTATTTTAATAGGGCAACTAATACTTAATGCGATGGGAATTAGGTTGGTGTCGTTTCAGTTAGGGGGCGGAATTATATTATTTTTGTTTGGCCTGCAAATGATTTTTGGAAACGATTCTAACAAAGCCAAACAAGACCCCGATCACGATATAGCCGTGTTTCCGCTTGCTATACCGGCAACGGCGACTCCTGGCGCTATTTTGGCGGTAATACTACTTACCGATAACCACATACACCCAATTACTACTCAAATAGGCACAGCGCTTGTTACAATTGGTGTGTTGGGTATTACATTAATACTGTTGCTGCTTTCGGGTAAAATTATTAAGCTAATTGGTACTGGCGGCGCGTCTATTTTAACGCGAGTGATGGGCATGATTTTAGCCGCGTTTTCGGTTGAGCTTATTATGACCGCGCTGGAAATAAAGCAATGGGTTAAGCTCGATTAAATAACTCCTACACATTGAAAGGAATGCCGTATGGCAATAAAAATAACAAAACACTATATTATCAATTTAAGTTTAGCCGTAGTCATTTTTGCTATTGGTATTTTAGCTATACGCTATTACAACCATTATGTATCGGCCTATACAGATGTAACAATTAACTCAAGCGTGCTTAATGAGTCGCGCAAAGTGTTTATAAGATTGCCCGCTAATTATAATCCTAAAAAAGCGTATCCGTTAATTATTAAAACCGATGGTAACTTTAATTTAGATACATGGGATAAAGCACTTACAAAACAAGCTAAGAGCGAAAAAGGGGATAAGGCTATATTGGTGTCTATTCCTAATTTATTTTTTACAGATACACGTAATCGCGATTTAGTGCCTCCTTATGCCCGCCAAGATGTAAATACACAAGCGCGTCCAGAGCATGAAACACTTATTGAACCAAATGGTGAAGCCGATAAGTTTTTAGCGTTTATTGAAACTGAGTTACTCCCTTATTTATCAGCAAAATATAAGCTTAGTAATAACCGTGTATTAAGTGGTTTTTCGGCAGGTGGTAGCTTTGTGCTTTATACACTGCATACAAAACCTGAACTGTTTAATGGCTATTTTGCTTTTAGCCCTGCGGCTTGGTATGACGATATGACCATAGTTAAAAATGTAGAAGCGTTTTTAAGTGCCCAAGATAACAAAGTGAAGTCGTCTACATATTTATATCTTTCGGTGGGCGGGGCAGAGCATCCGCTAATGTTAAAAGCGTTTAGTAATTTAGAGACCGTTTTAACAGCCAACCCTAACAATAACCTTGTGTGGCAAAGTGCTATAAACAAAGGTGCTGAGCATTCAGATAATCCATCAATTAGTGTGGCTAAGGCATTAGCTGGTTATAGTACGTTTATTAAAAGGTAGGTTAGATAGATTCAAGCGCCAACTGTATGTATGTACAGTTGGCGCCATTTTATGTATGTACAGTTGGCGCCATTTTATGTATTTAGAATGCTCAATCAGCTTTATAGTACTTTACTTAGTTTAATATTATTAACGACTTACAAAGAGATGTAGGTTTAAATTATTTTTGCACAGTAATTACATATACTGTTTTTATATACAGTTCACAGCTATTGAATTAGAATACCGTCAGTACCCATGAGCATATACACATCTTTTTATACTCTTAATGCAGTTAATATAAATTGGCTGGTGGCTTTACAGCAAAAGAACACATCATACTAAATATTGCCATAAAGCAAAACTTAGCAATAGAGTCAAATTAAAAAAAGTAATCAAAGAGGTAGTCAAAATAATAAAGCCTGCGATAACTACATCCACTAAAAATATAAATGCCGAGTGTGGACTATGAGTGATTAATTAAAGTTTTCCTCGCTCATTGTAATGAGCAGCAAAATGGTAAACGTAAAAAATAAGGGCATCGTGAATGGTGCTATTACAAATTAAAAAAGCAGATACCAATGCGGCCGTTAAAGCCTTTTTTGAAATAGCCTTAAATGCAAAATTGAGTATTCAAAAAAGTATGGCGGAATAAAAAAAAGCCCAGTTAAAAAAGTTAAAAGGGCTAAAAGGGTTGTGCTTAGGGAAGTTGTAGTCGTTTTATAAACTTATATTTAAAACTTATATCTAAAACCAAATGCTATACCGTCATCTTCCGACTGCTCCATTTGTGCTTGTTGCTCTTTGTTATCGCTTTCAAAGTCGCTAAAGTCTTTACGCGCTTCTACGTAAGCAATAGTGTCTTCGTCAATTAAGTAGTGAAGGCCAATAACAGCAAACTGACGCTTAAACACATCTTCTGGGTCGGCGTTAAAGTTTGGCTGAATTACGTAATCATCACCGGCATCAAACACGTTGTAGGCAATAAAAGGGCGAAAATCGTTATCAAAGCGGTAAGATGCAAATGTTTCTACACCGATTGCGTCTTTAATTAAGCGACCAATGTTATCTGTGTCGTGGTTTTTGTTTTTATTTACGTTGGCTGCAACGTATAGGCCGGGCTCATCTATGTTGCCCCACATAATACCTGCACCATAAATTAAATCTTCAACATTACGAGTAGAACCATCGCCAAACGTTAAATCAAACTCACCACGGTTAACACCTGCTGTAAGTGTTAGCATGTCAGTTGGGGTATAAGTTACAGACGCACCAAATGTGTAATTAAATTCAACTTCTTGGGCTGCACTATCGCCAGAGTTCCAAAGTGCTTCACATTCTTCTTCTGAAATGTCGGTTACGTCACAGGTATAAAATTCGCTGTTTTTAAGCTGCGCTTGTACTGCAAAACTAAAATCGTTATAGCTATTGCGGTACTGCACTAATTTATCTCCACGACCAGTGCCATTAACAGCGCCATCGTCTTTGTTATAGGTGTAAACACCAGCCGCATTACCATCCCATACAAAGCTATTATTTGTGCCGTAAACTACGTCGTACCATGCACCCCATTGTTTACCAATGGTAAGTTGGCCATATTTTTCGTGCGAAAGCCCTGCGTAACCTAAACGGTTATACAAAAACTCATCCTGGATAGACTCAAAACGATTGTTATAAATAATATCGCTGCTGCCAACAGGGTTTACACCCCATTCTACGAGTGCGAGTGCGGTCCAGTCTTTCTTAAGCTTTCGGGTAAATCCAAAGTTAATGCGCGAGGTACCGTTAACAACTTCGGTTTCGTTTTGTGTATTAATTACACGCACATCAAGATATCCACCAACTTCAACAGTATTTTTGTCATCTTTGTATAATTCTACTGCCGAAACAGCGGGTGCGAATACAATACTTGCGCTAATAAGCGTCGCTAATTTTTTGCTCATCTTGTGTGTTGCCCTGTGTAAATTGGTCAATTTTTTACGTAGGTAAAAATTCAGATTTGAAGACTAACAAAGCAATAAACGGCTCAAAAGTGAAAAATACTCAATAAAAGTAATCGTTAAACTTAACGAATATTCACTAAAGGTTAATTTTGTTTTTCATGTGTTGCAAAAGTTTATGTTTTTAATGATTTGATAGGTAAATAGGATGAGGAATTAGCGATGTGTAAAAATTGTAATTTGAATTAATTTCATCTTGGTTAAAAAGTAGTAACTAGTGTAAAAGCTCTAAAAGTACTTTATTTTCATAAATATAACTTTTTATTATTATAGGGTGAACAAAAATGAGTTAAGTAGACACACAAACACGTTAAAAGTGTTTTTACTCTAATTTGTATCGTAATTTCTAATCTCTTATGCCTGTTTGTAAAACATACTTTATGGATTTTAATTAGAATAAGTTGAATAAAAATTAACGAAACCATTAAATCTAATCCGTTATTTTTACTACTAACTACATAGCCATAATAAATGGCTAAAACGCAGTGGTTTGCTTTTAAACTTTCATAGAAAAACAGGCCATTTTGGTTTAAACTGCGCGCAATTTAAATACATCATTACTCCTTTGGAGGGTAGCGCTATTATTAGTACAGCTAATGTCACCATGCAATTTGGTGCTAAACCATTATTTGAAAATATCTCAGCAAAATTTGGCGATGGTAACCGTTACGGTTTAATCGGTGCAAATGGTTGTGGTAAATCAACATTTATGAAAATTTTAAGTGGTGAGCTTGAAGCGTCTTCAGGTAATGTAAGTACTGATCCTAACGAACGCGTTGCTAAACTTAATCAAGATCAGTTTGCCTACGAAGAATACTCAGTAATCGATACCGTGATTATGGGCCACAAAGAGTTGTGGGAAATTAAACAAGAACGAGACCGTATTTACTCTTTACCTGAAATGAGTGAAGAAGACGGTATGAAAGTAGCCGATCTTGAAACTGAATTTGCTGAAATGGATGGTTACTCTGCAGAATCTAAAGCAGGTGAGCTTTTATTAGGTGTAGGTATTGGCACTGACCAACACTTTGGCCCAATGTCAGAAATTGCACCGGGTTTTAAGCTGCGCGTGCTACTTGCACAGGTGTTGTTTTCAGACCCAGACATTATGCTACTTGATGAGCCTACTAATAACTTGGATATTTACACCATCAAGTGGTTAGAAGACGTGTTAAATCAGCGCGACTGTACCATGATAATCATCTCGCATGACCGTCACTTTTTAAACTCTGTTTGTACACACATGGCCGACATTGACTACGGCGAGCTTCGTATTTACCCAGGTAATTATGACGAATACATGTTTGCAGCAACGCAAGCACGTGAGCAATTACTTAACGAAAACGCGAAAAAGAAAAACCAAATTGCTGAACTTCAACAGTTTGTATCTCGTTTCTCTGCTAACGCATCTAAAGCTAAGCAAGCAACATCGCGTGCTAAACGTATCGACAAAATCCAATTAGACGAAGTTAAAGCATCTTCACGCCAAACGCCGTTTATCCGTTTTGATCAAGAAAAGCAGTTATTCAGAAACGCACTTGAAATGACAAACCTAACACAAGGTTTTGACGACAATACGTTGTTTTCTGGACTTGAAGGTTTAGTAGAAGTTGGCGAACGTATTGCTATTATTGGTGAAAATGGTGTTGGTAAAACAACATTACTTAATACATTAGCAGGGCGCTTAGCCCCTAAAGCTGGTGAGTTTAAGTTCTCTGAAAACGCGAACATTGGTTACTACGCGCAAGATCACGCTGATGAGTTTGCAACCGACATGAACTTGTTTCAGTGGATGGAGCAATGGCAACAAGAAGGCGACGACGAGCAAGTGGTTCGTAGCTTCTTAGGCCGTATGTTATTCTCTCAAAACGATATTAAAAAATCAGTTAAAGTAATTTCAGGTGGTGAGCAAGGCCGCATGTTGTTTGGTAAAATTATGATGCATAAACCAAACATATTGTTAATGGATGAGCCAACTAACCACATGGATATGGAATCTATCGAGGCGCTTAACTTAGCCCTTGAAGCTTACGAGGGTACATTGATGTTTGTTTCCCACGACCGTCAGTTTGTATCATCTGTTGCAACCCGTATTTGGGAAATTAAAGACGGTAAAGTTATCGACTTTAGAGGCAACTACGCAGAATACCTAGCGAGTAAAGAAGCTTAATTAGCTATTTACCCGTTAACTCTAAAAAGCCATGTTTAAACATGGCTTTTTTTGTTTTTGTGAGTCGCAATTAAACTTGGTTTGGGTATAATACCCGCCTAAAACCGGACATAAGTCCGCTATTTTTAAAATACATTACTGAGGAGTATTTATGACTGTTGGCATTATTATGGGTTCAAAATCAGATTGGCCAACCATGGAACATGCAGCACTTATGCTAGAGCATTTTGGCATTAAGTACGAAACCAAAGTCGTGTCTGCACACCGCACTCCTCAATTACTTGCTGATTACGCAAGTTCAGCCGCAGAACGTGGTATTAAAGTTATTATTGCTGGTGCTGGCGGCGCAGCGCATTTACCTGGTATGGCGGCTGCTTTTACGTCGCTTCCTGTACTTGGCGTACCTGTAAAATCAAAAGCATTAAATGGTGTTGATTCACTTTTATCTATTTGCCAAATGCCTAAAGGCGTTGCAGTAGGTACGCTTGCAATTGGTGAGCCGGGCGCAGCAAACGCGGGTTTATTAGCTGCACAAATTTTAGGATGTCAAAATCCAGAAATTTTTGCAAAAATTGAAGCGTTTCGTAAAGCTCAAACCGACACTATATTAGCTAATCCAAACCCTGCAGAGTAATAATGAATATTTTAATATTAGGTGCAGGGCAACTTGCACGTATGATGAGCCTTGCAGGATCGCCGCTTAATTTAAACGTTGTTTCGTACGATGTAGGCAGTAAACAAATTATGCACCCGCTAACCGGTGACATTTATAACACGTCGCTTGAGCAAGCAATATCAAACGCTGATGCCATTACTGCCGAGTTTGAGCACATTCCTGATGATGTTTTAACCCTTTGCTGTATCAGTAATAAGTTTTACCCAGGAAAAGCCGCTATTAAAACCGGTGGCGATCGCTCGCTTGAAAAGGCATTGCTTGATAAAACAAACGTAACTTGTGCGCCGTACCAATTAATTACGGAAAAAGCGCATTTAGAACTTGCCGTTAAAACTCTAGGTAAACCACTTGTAATTAAAACATGCCAAGCGGGTTACGACGGAAAAGGCCAATGGCGTTTAAAATCTGATGATCAAATAGACGAAATTTGGTCACAAATGGCTGATTTTATTGCATCAGGCACCGAACTTGCGCCACATACGATTATTGCTGAAAAAATGATTCCGTTTGATCGTGAAGTATCTATTATTGGTGCACGCGACAAACACGGTAATGTTGCTATTTATCCGCTAACAGAAAACGAGCACACAAATGGTGTATTAACGCTTTCTATTGCCGGTAAAAATAATCAAAGTGTTGAAGCTCAAGCAAACGATGCATTTACAAAAATAGCAAACGAGCTTAACTACGTTGGCGTATTAGCAATTGAGTTTTTTGATGTAAGAGGCACGTTACTCGTTAACGAAATTGCACCGCGTGTACATAACTCAGGCCACTGGACGCAACAAGGCTGCCATTGCTCACAGTTTGAAAACCACATGCGTGCTGTTGCAGGTTTGCCGCTTGGTAATACAGAGCTTAAACACATTACCGCGATGATAAACGTATTAGGCCAACCAAGTATTCCAAGTGAAGTATTAAAAACGGTTGATGTAACGAGCCATTGGTACGGTAAAACAGCTAAGCCAGGTCGGAAAATGGGCCATATTAATGTATCAGCTGTTAATATGAGTGAGCTTGCAGACAAACTTGGTGAACTTACAGAGTACCTACCAGAGCAAGATTATCCTGGTATTTTAAAAGCAGCTGCCAATTTAGTGCTCAGTGAATAGTTATCATACCTTTATATAAATACCGGCTTAAGCCGGTATTTTTTTGTCATAAAAATGGGCTTTGAATATGTAATACTGTTAAAGTCTAATTTTAAATTTGTGAAGTAAAACAATGAAACTAAAAACAATATCTGGCGTGCTAGCCATTACTGCATTATTTAGCTTAAATACATTTGCATCGGAATCTCTTCGTGTTGCAACTTTTAATGTAAGTATGGATGCAACTAATCACACGCCTAAAGGTGAGCAAGTTAAAAGTGATGCTTTAGTTAATGCACTTAAAGCTAACCACCAGCAAATTAAGAACATAGCGGAAATTATTCAGCGTGTTCGCCCTGATATTATTTTACTTAACGAATTTGATTACATCCCAAAAGAGCAAGGCATTGAATACTTTAATCAGCATTATTTAAATGTAGGTCAGCAAAAACAAGCCGCTATTAACTACCCTTACTCTTATATTGCACCAGTAAATACAGGCCTAGCTACCGAGTTTGATTTAGATAACGATGGCAAAAAAAATGGCGTGATGGGCGATGCACAAGGCTTTGGCTTTTTTGAAGGGCATTATGGTATGGCTATTTTGTCAAAATACCCAATTAATTTTGATAAAGTAAGAACCCTTCAAACCTTTAAATATAAAGACATGCCAAATGCACAAATGCCTGTAATGCCTAAAACAGGTGAAAACTGGTATAACGCACAAGAATGGCAAGCACTTAGGCTCAGTTCTAAATCGTTTTGGGATTTACCTATTAGCGTAAATGATAAAACAATTCATGTTATTGCATCTCACCCAACACCGCCTGTATTTGACGGTGAAGAGGATAGAAACGGCAAGCGTAACCACGATGAAGTAAGGTTAATAGCCGATTACGTTTCAAATGCTAAGTATATTTACGACGATAAAGGCGAAAAAGGCGGTTTAAAAGCTCGCTCTCGTTTTGTTATTTTAGGCGATTTAAATGCAGCCCCTGAGGGGGACAAAGCCCGTACAAATACCACCGACCAATTACTTAAAAACCCACTTATCAATGCAAGCTTTGTTCCAAAAAGTGAAGGTGCTAAAGAGCAGTATGATGTGCCTTATGCACAAAATTACAGTGCTAATTGGCAAGCCCGTGTTGATTACGTTTTACCGTCAAACTATGGCTTAAAAATTAAGAACGGTGGGGTGTTTTGGCCAACTAAAACCAGTAATGAATATCGTTTAATTAAAGATAGAAACGCATCGAGCGATCACCGCATGGTGTGGCTTGATTTAGTAATTGAATAACGTCTATTACAATTAGTAACTGAGCTTTACCCTGTTTAATGGCTATTTGTCTTAAATAATTGCAATAACTTGAGTGCTTCTGCTTAAATACGGCCTAATTATAATAACCGTATAGAAGCACTATGATTTTTAATTTTTCTTCATCTAAAACGTTAGTGGCCTTAGCTGTTGCCTCAAGTGTTATGCTTGTAGGCTGTAGCGCTACCGCTAACACCTCTTCAACACAGCAAAGTGCTTTACCAGCAAGTAAGGTTGCTGCGGTTGTGAACACGCCAGCTGATATCGGCTCACAAAAAATAACGCTAGAACAAGCCATGGCCGACCCTGATTGGATGGGCAATCAGCCAGAGAACGCTTACTGGGCTAGCGATTCGGCCACTATTATTTATGCTCAAAAAGAGCAAGGTAATACACTACGCAATTTATTTAGCCAATCTATTACTAGCCAAACAGCAGAGCAGGTAGCTCTTAATAAACTTCATACTGTGGGTTCTAATAAAGCCGTTTATTCTAAAAATAAAACAATGGCGGCTTACACATTTAAAGGCAATGTGTTTGTTAAAAACCTAAAAACCGGTGAACTTAAGCAAATTACAGCTACATCAGCAAACGAGTCTAAACCACAATTTTTAAATAATGGCGATTTAGTTTACCGCCAAGGCAATGTGTTTTTTAAAGTTGATTTAAAAACAGGCTTAACGAGCGAGCTTGCTAACTTAAAACTTACTGATGAGCCAAAAGGGATTGAAGAGCCAAGCACGTATATTGCTAAAGAGCAGCATAAATTGATTAAGTTTGTGGCGCTTCAACAAAAAAATAAAAAAGATAAGCAAGCACGCAGTGAGCAAATTAATGAACAAAACGATTCAATTGCTAGCACGGCTTACTACTTAGGTGACGGTAATAAAGTTGCAGAGGCTCAGCTTTCGCCAAATGGTGATGCGTTATTAGTCGTTGTACAAAAGCAAACTGATTGGCGCGGTGATGACGATATTATGCCAAATTACATCACTAATGATGCAACCATTGAGCCTAAAAAAGCACGCCGCCGTGTTGCAGATGCTAAAGAAGAAACCTCAAAGCTTGTCTACATCAATTTAACTAACAAAGAGCAAACTTCACTTAGCTTTAATACTTTACCGGGCTTTGACGAAGATGTTTTAGCCGCAGTGAAAAAAGAAAATTATGCACGTGATGGTAAAACATATAAGTCTAAAAAGGCGCCTCGTGGCATTAACCTTATTATGGACTGGGGTTTTGAGCAAAGCCCAATAGTATGGAACGATGACGGCTCGCAAGTGGCTATCATGCTCGAAGCATGGGACAACAAAGACCGTTGGCTTGCTACTGTTGATTTTAAAAACAACAAACTTGTGTCGCAACATCGCCTACATGACGATGCATGGATTGCTTATGCGTTTAACGACTTTGGGTGGTTACATAACTCGAACACGCTTTATTACCTATCGGAAGAGTCGGGTTACAGCCAACTTTATAAAAAGCCAGTCAATGGAAGTGCAACTGCGCTTACACAAGGCCAATTTGAGGTTTCCAACTTAACGCTTACAAGTGACGACAGCGCAATTTATTACAAAGCGAATGTTGAACACCCAGGTCTGTACGAAATTTACCGTGTTAACCCGCAAACAGGTAATAGCGAGCAAGTTACTGATTTAAACGGCATGACCGATTACACGTTGAGCCCAGATGAAACTAAGTTACTCCTTAAGCACTCTACAATAACGATGCCTAATGAGCTTTATGTAGCAGACGCTAAAGCCAATACAAAAGCAACGCGATTAACGCATACTGTGTCGGATGAGTTTTTAGCTAAAAAGCTAACTGCACCTAAAATTGTTGCCGTGCCATCTAGCCATACCGAACAACCAATATACGCAAAAGTCTACTACCCAGCTGATTACGTTGAAGGTGAAGTAGGTAAAAATCGCAAAGCAGTTATTTTTAACCACGGCGCGGGTTACTTACAAAACTCACATATGGGATTTTCGGTTTATTTTCGTGAATTTATGTTTCATTCATTGCTCGCTGATGAAGGTTACATAGTAATGGATATGGATTACCGCGCATCTAAAGGTTACGGGCGTGATTGGCGCACCGCAATTTATCGTCAAATGGGAACGCCTGAAACACAAGATTTAGCCGATGGCGTTAAATGGATGGCGCAAAATGCCAACGTTGATACCAAAGCAGTCGGCACTTATGGTGGCTCTTACGGCGGCTTTATGACCTTTATGGCATTGTTTACCGCGCCTGAGTTGTTTCAATCGGGTGCGGCACTTAGACCTGTTACCGATTGGGCACATTACAATACAGGTTATACAGCTAATATATTAAACCATCCTGATGTTGACCCGATTGCGTATGAGCGCAGCTCGCCAATTTATTACGCTGAGGGCTTAAACAAACGTTTATTAATTAATGCCCCAATGGTTGACGATAACGTGTTTTTTCAAGACTCAGTGCGTTTAGTACAGCGCTTAATAGAGCTTGAAAAACAAAACTTTGAAACAGCTATATTCCCTGTTGAACCGCATGGCTTTGTACAGCCTTCAAGCTGGTTAGACGAATACCGCCGTATTCATAAATTATTTAAAGAAACGCTTTAAGCTTTAATTATAAAAACAAAAACGCCGCATTGGTTTAGTTAACTAATGCGACGTTTTTATTGGGTTAAACAAAATCTAACTTTATTTTTTCTTTTTAAAGAGCTCTATAACCAGTGGTATGGCAAGCAGAGTCCCGCCAATTACACCAATTAAATGTGCATCAATAGCCACAGTGGAGTTAATAAGCTTTCCTATATCAGCATTAGGGCCGCTAAATTGCTCAAACGCTATTTTAATCCATACGCCTATAAATAATAAATAACCCGACTTAAGCCCTACGGTTATATCTTTAACTGCGCCCCAAATAATTACACCATGCAGTAGAGCACTTAATCCGGTGTAAATATGTATGTTTGGACAAAACCAATAAACACCGAGTCCACACCACAGTGCTAGCGAAATTACATTAAAAGCGTAGCGAGTAGGGGATGTGTATTCGCCATGTAGTAACCATATTAGTAAAACACCACTGGCATTTAATCCCAAATGAGCCCAATTAGCATGAACAAATTGGCTAGAAAAAATTCGCCACAGTTCGCCATCATCAATTAGGCTTCGGTTAAATTCAAGTAAACTATTTAAATCAAATGCAGCAAAAATGGTACTAAAAAGCAGCAAAATAATAGGCGGTAATATATAACGAGGTTGAATAGGTAAATTAAGCATTTTGTTATATTTTTTTAGTCAAAATTTTTGCATATTGTGCCCGTTTAACTTTAAGATGCCAAATACAACTACGTAATTAAGTGTTTTTAGTATTTTTATGCATTTTAAACTTAACTCATTATTTGCCATTGGACTGTGCGCAGTATCACTGCCTTCATTTGCACAGCAAACAACTCAAATTGAAACTCGCGAACCTGAAGCTGCTACCGGATTAATCCATAAAAAAGTAGTGCAAGGTGATAAATACATGGTAGCTGCGGCAAATCCATATGCCTCAAAAGCCGCTCAACAAATTTTAGCCCAAGGCGGCAGTGCCGTAGATGCTGCGATTGCTACTCAACTAGTGCTTACTTTAGTTGAACCGCAATCCTCAGGTATTGGCGGTGGTACATTTATGATGTATTACAACAAAGCTAACAATAAATTGACTAGTTTTGATGGCCGCGAAACTGCACCTGCAAATGCAGACGAAACGCTGTTTTTAGATAAACACGGTAAAGCCGTTAAATGGATTGAAGCCGTAGTAGGTGGACGCTCTGTTGGTGTACCCGGTATTTTACATGCCTTTGCAAGCGCACATAAACAATACGGTACATTACCGTGGGAAGCGCTTTTTAAACCGGCTATTGAACTTGCAGAACAAGGATTTGTAGTTTCGCCGCGTTTACATGGCTTATTAGCCCGACAGTTAAACCCTGGCGTGTTGAGCATGCCAATTATTAACGAATACTTTTACCCAAATGGTAAATTAATTGAAGTGGGTAGTGTTAAAAAGAATCAACCACTTGCTGATTTGTACAAAGACATTGCAAAGCAGGGCATTGATGCATTTTACAAAGGCGAAAATGCAAAACAAATGGTTAATGCGGTACAACACTCTAAAATTGCCCCTGGTAAATTAAGTGTGCAAGATTTAGCAGATTATAAAAGTAAAGAGCGCGATGCGGTATGTATTCAATACCGTGCTTATAACGTGTGTTCTATGGCACCACCAAGTAGTGGCGGCGTAGCAGTACTGCAAATGCTTGGCTTGCTTGAACATAAAGATATGAGTGCACTTAAGCCAAATGGCGAAAAGGCGATTCATTACTTTAGCCAAGCTTCGCGTATTGCATTTGCCGATCGCGATATGTACATGGGCGATCCCGATTTTACTCAAGTACCTACACAAGAGCTCTTAAACAAAGATTATATTGCCTCACGCGCTAAATTAATTACCGAAACAGACCAAAAAGCCGTAGCAGGTAATCCTGTAGGGTACTTAAGTTATGCAATGGATGATTCATACGAGTTACCTTCTACCTCACATGTATCTATCGTAGATAGTAAAGGTAATGCCGTTTCGATGACAAGTTCAATTGAAATGGCGTTTGGCTCTACGGTTATGGTTAATGGCTTTATTTTAAATAACCAACTAACTGACTTTTCGTTATCGCCACGTAAAAACGGCAAGCTTGTAGCAAACCGTGTAGAGGCTGGTAAACGCCCGCGTAGCTCTATGTCACCGGTAATGGTATTTAATAAAGATGGTAGCTTACGCTTAATCGTAGGCTCACCTGGTGGTAGCCGTATCATCGATTACGTTGCACAAGTTGTTGTGGGTGTTATTGACTGGAATTTATCAGCGCAAGACGCCATTAACTTACCGCGTACAACAAATCGTAACGATTACACCAGCCTTGAAAAAGGGACAACCATTGAAGCCATTGCGCCTGCGCTTACTAAACGCGGCCACAATGTACGTATTATTGATTTAAACTCAGGCTTACACGCAGTTGAAGTTAAAAATAATACCTTATATGGTGGCGCTGATCCGCGCCGTGAAGGTGTTGCGTTATCTGATTTAACTGATAATAACGCCACTATCAAATTTTAAATTATGTATAATATGCATGCGGGCAGTGAAGCCCGCATGTATTTTCTCTCAATGGTCTGACTAGCTTAATTGTCGTTGCAATTAAACCTCTAACACTGATAATGACAGATCATAACTTAAGAATCCGTTAAAGCCTGGAAATATGACAACTAATACTGATCCTAACTACTTATATATTCATCATTCTGGCCCTGGCCTAATTGAAACACCGCTATTAAATAAAGGCAGCGCCTTTAGTAAAAAAGAACGCGAAAATTTCAATCTTGCTGGTTTACTTCCTCCTCGCTTTGAAACAATAGAAGAGCAAGTTGAGCGTTGTTATCAGCAGTATTCTAGCTTTACCGACAACCTTAATAAGCATATTTACTTACGTGCGATTCAAGATAACAACGAAACACTTTACTACCGTTTAGTGCGTGACCACCTTGAAGAAATGATGCCAATCATTTACACACCGACAGTGGGCGATGCTTGTGAAAAATTCTCAGACATTTACCGCAGCGCACGTGGTTTATTTATTTCGTATGAAGATCGTTACCAAATTGACGACATTTTACGCAACGCTACCAAAGGTAAAGTAAAAGTTATTGTTGTAACCGATGGCGAGCGTATTTTAGGCCTAGGCGATCAGGGTATTGGTGGCATGGGTATCCCAATTGGTAAATTGTCACTTTACACAGCGTGTGGTGGTATAAGCCCAGCATATACATTGCCTGTAATGCTTGATGTGGGTACTAATAACGAAAAACTTTTAAACGATCCTATGTACATGGGCGCACGCCATAAGCGTATTGCTCAAGACGAATACGATGAGTTTTTAGATTTATTCATTAAAGCGGTTAAACGTCGCTGGCCAAATGTATTACTTCAGTTTGAAGATTTTGCACAGCCAAATGCAATGCCATTACTTAAGCGCTACCGCAATGAAATTTGTAGCTTTAACGATGACATTCAAGGTACTGCGGCTGTAACAGTCGGTTCTTTACTTGCTGCGTGTCGCGTCAAAAATTCAACCCTAAGCCAGCAAAAAGTAGTGTTTGTCGGTGCAGGCTCTGCTGGTTGTGGTATTGCTGAGCAAATTATTAGCCAAATGGTTTTTGAAGGTATTTCAGAAGCACAAGCGCGTAGCCAAGTATTTATGGTTGACCGTTTTGGTTTGCTTAGTGAGGGTATGGAAGGCTTACGCGATTTCCAACAAGCACTTGCACAACCTACAGGCTCGTTAAGTGATTGGACGTACAGCGGCGAGTACGCATCACTGCTTGATGTTATGCACTGTGCTGAGCCTGACATTTTGATTGGTGTTTCTGGTCAACCTGGCTTATTTACAGAACAAGTAATACGCGCTATGCATGCCGGTTGTGAACAGCCAATTATTTTCCCATTAAGTAATCCATCTAAGCAAGTAGAAGCGAATCCTGCTGATGTGATTAAGTGGACTGACGGTAAAGCACTTGTTGCCACAGGTAGCCCATTTGATCCTGTTGAGTACAATGGCGAGACGTTCCCAATCCCACAATGTAACAACAGTTATATTTTCCCGGGTATTGGTTTAGGTGTTATTGCCGCTAAAGCGACACGCATTACAGATGCAATGTTAAGTGTATCTAGCGAAATGCTTGCAGAGTCGTCGCCGCGTGCAAACACAGGTAAAGGTAGTTTATTACCAGCCTTGACTGAAATTGAAACGCTAAGTAAACGTATTGCATTTGCCATCGCTAAAAAGGCAATCGAAGAAGGCGTTGCTCTTGAGATTACGGATGATGCATTATGGGCAGCAATCGACAAAAATTACTGGTTACCAAAATACCGTAACTATAAACGTTGTAGTGTTTAATTAGGTTTATAAGTAATTAAAAGTAAATGGCGTAATAGCATTAGTTACAACGCTTAACAAAAAACAGGCAATTGCCTGTTTTTTTGTGCTTGTTCATATTTAATTAACCACGTACGGTGTTTACTTGCTTTTACATAATTAAAGGATCGACTTAATGAAAACACTGACTTTTGTTTTAGGTAGTGCACTGGCTTTAAACGTACTTAGCTTTGATGCACTTGCGGCAGCGACTCCCGATGCTCCTCATATTTATGTTAAGGGCGAAGCGACTCTTACTACAATGCCAGATTACGTACAGCTTAGTGTAGGTATTACCGAAGTTGATAAAGACTTAATTGCTGCTAAAAATAAAACCGACTTAACTATCGCCAAGGCAATTAAGCTCGTAAAAGAGATTGGTGTTAAAGAGGGAGATATAAACGCAGGGCAAATTTCAATAAACCGTGATAGCCAATACAACCGCACTACCGGTAATCAAGAATTTAAAGGCTTTAAGGTTTCTCGTACGTTAACAGTAAAACTCAGCGATATAAATAAATACCCTGAGTTACTACAAAGCTTAGTTAACAACGGTATTAACGAAATTAATCAAACGCAATTTTTAGCAAGCAACTACAACGAGCTGCATAAAAAAGCGCAAAAGTTAGCAATTAAAGACGCACGTGACGCAGCAAAAGAGTTTAGTGACGAATATGGCGTTGACTTAAAAGGATTATACAGCGCGTCACTAAGTCCACTCAATGTGCAGTCGCAGCCTTATATGCGCGCAGAAAAAGTAATGATGGCTGATAGCGCACCAAGTAACTATGTACCTGATGCCTACCATGCTGGAGAGGTTAAAGTAACAGCGTCAAGCTACGCTGTTTACTACATAGATTAAACTTTATTTTTGGTGGTGCTCAAAACGTGCCACCAACTTCTCACCTTGCTCTTGGCTGATACGCGCTATAGAGTTGAGCATATTAGTCACTTCGCGTCTGTCGTATTCATTAGTTACATGTTCATTGATGTCATCAACAATCGCATTTAAATAATTAAATAAACTGTTTCGTGCATCGGTATCTTTATGGGCTACAAACAAAATATTTTTGAATGCCTCAAGCACGTTTGTCATTACGTATGCATCGCCTTTGGCGTAATTACGCAGCGGTGTAAAGTTGTCATGTAATAACTCATCAAAGCTTGTTTCATGAAGGTACAACAATGGGGCATTATCACTGTGCTTAAACGAGTAGTTAATATCGTTAATTGAAAGTCGTTGAATAAGTAAAATACTTAGCATGTCAATTGATTTAACTGCAGTACCGGGATCGTTTATTCCTGGGCTCATTGCCTTAACTGCAATTTCTGATATTTGCGTTAATCCATAACGGTAATGATCGCTAATGTACTCTTCTATATAAAAAATAAAGCAGTCGAGAATTTTATTAATCAGCTCTTCATCGTTTGCTATCTCTTTATTACATTTTAAAAACGGGTAACCTTTAACTGTAAAATAGCCTTGGTTAACAGATATATACACCTTTATATCTTGCTCTGCCAAAATGGCACACAGCTTATCGGTTTGCACGCCTTTATAATATCCTTCTGTTTTACTGCTAACCGAATGCCACTTGCTAAAGTCTGGAAAGTCCTCAACTGGGTTCTCTTGTTGTCTTTGTATTATTGTTTTAATTTCGTTTTTAGTTTGGCTAAACAAGCCATTTAACACGTTATCAACTTGAATAGCACGTGAGATTGAGTGTATAAAAAATACAAACAAACCTAATGAAATCAATCCAAAAACAAGTGCAAACAACACACCTATTGAAGGAATTGCCGTACTGCCACCATCAAGCTTATTAATATTTATAAGCATAATAATAGAGTAAATTATGCTGCCTAAATAAAACCCCAAAACCATTTGGTGTGATTTGCGCGTAATAAGCCCAGGCACTACGCGGGGCGATAAACTCGCGCTGGCTGAATTTAAAACCACCATTACCATCGAAAAACTAAACACAGTAAGCGAAATAATACTGCCAGCTAAAGTGCTTAAAATAGTACGCGCGTTTTCGGCGCTATCAACAAGTACAACCGATATAAACGATTTTAGCTGTTCAATAGGGGCTAAATATTCAACCGACATAGTTATAATGGCAAATACTAAAAAGCCCACTGAAAGCATCGAAGGGTAAAAGCCAATACTGTTAATCATTTCACGGTAACTGTCGGCTACTTTGCGAGGTACAAACATAAAATCCTTATGTATTTTCTACTAACTTAATACCTCTAGCTTAGCATAGGCAATTATTAAACTTCTGATAATGCTGCTCAAATTTATGTGTTATTATCACGCCCACAATAATAGAGCGCATATTTATGCGATAAAAATAACAGGAAAACGCCGTGATCATTTCAACTTATGCTGCATTACTCGCATTCTTTTACATTTATTTAAGCTTTAACGTAATAAAAGTGCGCCGTGCGGAGCAAATATCACTTGGTGATAACGGTAATGCAACGCTACAACGTGCTGTGCGTGCCCACGCAAATTTTATGGAATACGTGCCATTTGCTTTAATTTTGCTTTTTTTGGCAGAGTACCAAGGGCTTGCTAGCCATTACTGCCATATATTAGGTGGTGCGTTATTAGTAGGGCGTGTGTTTCAAAATTTAGGCATCGTAGAAAAAAGCCTTAAATATCGCCAAATTGGTACTATTACTACATTTTTAGTCATGATTATCAGCGCCTTTGTATTACTAGTAACACGCGGCTAATTAAAGAAAAGTTAATGAGCAAAATATTTATAATAGGTTTACCACGTACCGGCACAACCAGTGTGTGCCATGCATTTTTAGAGCTTGGTATTACAACAGCGCATACCGCGTATACTAATGCCTGTTTTGAAAATGCCAGCGCGATTGCCGACACTCCCATATTTAACGATTTTAAAGCGCTTGATATTCATTATCCTGACTCTAAGTTTATTTATTTAGAGCGCGAACTTGGTTCATGGCTGCCATCAATAAAGCAGCTTTTAACGCGTATGCACACTAATTTAACGCGCGGCGACGGGGGCTTTAATATTCATATAAAACGCTGTTATTTAAACACATTTAGTGAGCTTTCGCTTAATAATATTAGCGACGACAGTTACTTAGCTCACTGCTATGAAACACATTTTAATGATGCTCAAACGTACTTTAATAACCGCGACAACGATTTTTTATCCATTGATATAGCAAAGCCCGATAGCTACAAAAAACTATGCGATTTTTTAGCATTAAAAAGTGACAAAGCTGATTTTGAAAAAATGAATATGGGCGGTAAAGTCACCGCATGGAACGATATTAAACACCCGCTTAAAGTGGAATCTACCGCTAAAGGGCGCATAGATAAATTACTGCCTTACAAGATTTTTTAAAACAAATACGTTAAAATCCCCGAATTATTATATAAGTTGTACAGAACATGTTTGAATTAAAATACCACACCCCATTTGAATGGACCGAAGTTGTCCTTGCTGACTTTAATACTTTTTTACAAGATCATGCCGCTGCAGAAAAAAAAGCATCGGGTATGGCTATGTCTATGCTTTCGCATTACCCAGACAAACGTAAATTAGTAAAAGCCATGACTGACTTAGCATTAGAAGAATTAATACACTTTAAACAAGTGCTTAAGTTACTTTTAGAGCGCGATGTAAACTTAGGTGACGACAAAAAAGATCCGTACATAAAACAAATTCGTGCACTGTTTAGACATGGTCGTGATGGTTTTTTAATGGACCGATTACTGGTTGGCGGTGTAATTGAAGCACGTGGACACGAACGTTTTTCTTTGGTTGCACAAGCACTTCCTGAGGGTAAAGAAAAAGACTTTTATGTTGCGATTGCCAAGTCAGAAGAAAAACATAAAAACTTATTTGTAGAACTTGCTTACGAATACTTTGATAAAGAAGAAGTTGATACTCGCCTAGAAGAGTTACTTATAGCTGAAGCTAAAATCTGCGAAAGCATCCCGTTTACAGCTGCTTTGCATTAATTATAACTAGCGCAGAGCCTATTTTATTCGCTTTGCGCCACCTACCTCTACTCTCATTTCTTGGTTAAACCCTTCATGAATTATTGATTTGCAATTTGCGAATCAAAATAATAAAACACACTTTCACACATCTTAATGCATTGATAATAAAGCTAAAAGCGTTTGGTCTCATACTTGCTACCTATACATTAAGCAAATTGAGGGAAAGGCTTATGTTAAAATTTACTTTTATACTATTACTAATATCTTTTAGCGCCGTAGACAGTGAAAGTCATTTAGATTATATAGAAAATGCAAATGGTGAACGGGTACAAAAAGTATCACACTTAGTTAAATGGACACATACTCGCTTTGTGTTTACCCGTGATATTTCGCGTATAGCACTTGGCCACGAAACAACGCTTGATGTGAACGTGGTTAATGGTCGCGAGCTACTAATTTTAGCTAAAAAGTTGGGCCGTACATCTATGATGGTGTGGTACGACGATAAAAGCTCGGAAACATTTTTACTTGGTGTTACCGAAGACTATAGCGTACTGAAAAATGCCTTAAACGATATTCACCCTGACGTGCAGCTAACTATAGCCCCCGATCGCCATGCTGTTGTATTACGCGGTGAAGTACCTACTATAAATTATCGTCATGCCGCTTACGAGGCTGCAAAAAACTACCTATACGCCAGTAGCTCACAAGCATCACAACCCGTTAGTCGTTATAAATTAGCGTATATTAGTGGAACAGTAATGAGGTAAAACATGAAAAACACTATTGAAAATATGGCTGAAGTTATCGAGTTTAAAGTAACGCCAATAAATAAAACTAAACGACTGCTTTTAGTAGATGATGACTTGCTAATAGAAATAGTAATTAGAAAAATGCTTAACGAAGAAAATATTTTAATAGATTTCGCATCAAGTGCTATAGAGGCGCTACTTATGGTTTCTCAAAATATTTACGATATTATTTTAATGGATATAGTAATGCCGCAATTTACAGGCACCGACGCAATGCTAAAAATAAGAAAGCATGCTGACGCATCAGCAACAAAAATTATCGCTCATACATTTAGTGAAAACGAAAATAGTGATAACAAGTATGTGAAGCTTGGGTTTAACGGCCTGTTATTGAAGCCAGTTAAGCAAAGTGTATTAATAGAAAATATTAGATATTTTTTGGAATGATAAATTTAAACAATAGGGCGGTTAACTATTTTTTATTTAGCCTAGAGCCCAAGTATTACAAGGGTTTGACTTTAAATTATTATAATTTTTGAATAACTAAAAAATACTCATCTTGGGATGGAATTTGCTTTATAAGGTTATATTCCAATTTTATAGTTCACGAAATATTATAATTTTTAAAGTTAACGAGGAGCAAGCATGAGCAAAACACAGTGCGTTACAGTAGAAGGTCATCAAATTGCTTATCAAGAAATGGGACAAGGTACACTTTTATTATTGATACACGGTATTCCGACTAATAAATTTTTATGGCGAAATGTGATGCCAAACTTGCATCAAAATATCGGGTAATAGCACCAGATTTACTTAACTTTGGTGAATCAGATATGCCAAGTAACACTGATGTATCTATAAATGGGCAATGTAGAATAATGTGTAAGTTTATAGAAGAGCTCGGTATTTCTAAAGTTAATATTGCTACACATGATATTGGTGGTGGTGTTGCTCAATTAATGGCTGTAAATCATCCGGATAAAGTAAACGGGTTGGTTTTACTTGATAGTGTATGTTTTGATTCTTGGCCAATACCAGAATTTGAACCTTTACTAGAACCAGGCGTAGAAGAAAAAACATCTGTAGATGAATTTGTTGATACATTAAGAGATTTCATGCCCAAAGGTGTTTACGACTCGAACGTAATGACTGAAGAGTTGATGAAAATATACTTAACACCATGGAGTAATGAAAAAGGAAAAGCCGCTTTATTTAGTAACATGCGCAGGCTCAATAAAGAATATACCGAAGCTATTACAGGCGATCTTAAAAGCTTACCTCATGAAACACTCATAATATGGGGTAAAGAAGACAAGTTTCAAAAGCCAAAGTATGCACCAATGTTAGAAGAAGCAATTCCAAATTCGTCATTGGTTTGGATAGATAAAGCCGCACATTGGGTTATTGATGAACATCCAGATAAAGTGTCTGAGCTTATTAATGATTTTATGAATGATAAATTATTCTAGTGAATTACTAGGATGATTTAAATCTATTAATTTAAATCTATTAATTTAAATCTATTAATTTCAATATGTTAAGTTTGATTGTGTAAAGTAGCTAATAGGCAATCATTGTAATACCGCTTGATTATATTAATAACTAAGCGGTATTTTTATATGTTCAATAAGCTAATACCGTAAATGGGTAAGGCACTAACTATTAAGATAAGTAGGTTAATGCTTATTAAATAGTCAAAATATCGCGTTTATACGTTAATTAATGAAGGTGAGTAACTTAGTTATGTATTTATTTATGCTATTTAACATAATATAAATTATAGGTAGTTAATGTATATATAGAAAGAGCGCTTAAATGCGCCCTTGCTATGTCCAATACTAGACGGTATCGGACATTAAGTGTTTTTATTACAATAACTAGTATTACTAATACAGATACTTTATTTATCAATTTGTTTAATCAATACTAAGTAAACGCTCAGCTGTATATTCGTTAGTAATTAATCCACTGATCATGTTTGACCTTACTGCGCCCAAAATGGCTAACACTTTTTCTTCGCCAGCAGCTATCGCATAAATCTGTTTGTTAGCATTTGTTTTTAATGGCGTACTTGCTACGCGCTGATTAACTGTGCAATCTAAAAGCTTACCGTTTTTATCAAACACCCAACTAATCATTTCACCAACGGCACCAAGATCTTGTAACTCTTTAAGTTCTTGCGCATCAATAAAACCATCTATATGTAATGGCGATTTTTCACCTAAGCTACCAATACCCACAAATGTTACATCGGCATCTTTAGCGAGTTTTAAATTACCGGTAATATTTTGTTGTGCATGTAACTGTTCTTTTTCTTCAATACTTCTTGGTAAAACTGGCAATGGCATTGGGTAATGTTTTGCATTGGTGTGTTCGGCCATTCTTACTACAACATCATAAGGTGAAGCCGATCCATCCAAAGCCATATTACCTAGCATTGCTACAATTTTATGTTGCGGACAATCAACAGTTCTTAGCTCATCTACACATGAACGTAAAACTCGACCGGTTCCCATAGCAAGTACTTTGGGTTGTTCTGATTTTAAATGACGTTCTATTTCAGCCGCGCCAGCTTGAGCCAAACCAAGCGTGGACGATGGTTCAGATGGATCGCTCGGTACAACTTCACACGAATCTAACCCAAAACGGCTTTTTAATTTTTCAGCTAAATCCATACATTTGGCAATCGGGTGGTCAAGTCTAACTTTAATTAATCCTTGGCTCACAGATAATGCGACCATTCTTTGTGCAGATTGACGAGATATATTTAGCTTTTTAGCAATTTCATCTTGTGTGTTACCGCCAACATAATATAACCACCCTGCTCTGGCTGCATCATCTAGCTTTCTAATTTCTGTATTTGATAGCTTTACCACGTAAACCTCTTAAAATATAAGGAAAACTAAATCCTTATTTTCATTACATAATTTTAATTATATGTGCTGCTATATAAATTATTTTATTAATTTTGGAATATCTATTTATCAATAACGTTTTTGTTATTTATAATTGTAAATATACCATTCCTTAATAAAAAATATCTAGGTTTCATAGGATTATGTAATTAGAATTTAGTTAATAGCACCTTTATAAAGGTGCTATTTAAGGTAATTAAAAATTGGCTTTAGCGAATAGTTAAACCGTTATTATCAAACTTTAATACTTTATCTGCCGGTGCGCTTAGGTAAATACTGTCGCCATATTTTAATGGGCAATCACCATCCGCTTTTACTGTTACGGTCCCTTTGCCTTCAATATTTATATGTAAAAAGCTCTCCGATCCTAAATGCTCAATTACACCTACAGTTCCAGTCCAAGTACCTTGCTCAGTAGAGAGTGTTATATGCTCTGGTCGTATACCAATACAGCTAACATTCGCATCTTCATTTTGTGGAGCATCTATAAAATTCATTTTTGGCGAACCAATAAAACCAGCTACAAATTTGTTTACAGGGTTTTTATAAAGCTCTAAAGGTGTGCCTACTTGTTCAATAATACCGGCATTAAACACCGCGATTCTATCTGCCATTGTCATGGCTTCAACCTGATCGTGTGTAACATAAATCATTGTTGTAGCTAAACTTTTATGTAATTCAGATATTTCTAAACGCATATTTACACGTAGTGACGCATCAAGATTTGAAAGTGGTTCGTCAAATAAAAATGCCGAAGGCTGACGAACAATTGCGCGCCCTATCGCTACACGCTGGCGCTGACCGCCCGATAATTGCCCAGGCTTTCGGTCTAAATAATCGGTCAAATTAAGAATTTTAGCGGCGTTAGCAATTTTACTTTCGATTTCTGCAGGGCTAACCTTGGCTCTTTTTAAAGGAAAAGCAATATTGTTACGCACTGTCATATGCGGATATAACGCATAGGATTGAAACACCATTGCTAAGCCTCTTTTTGCAGGCGGTGTTGTTGTAGCGTCAATGCCATCAATTTCTATATTACCACTGGTGGTATCTTCAAGACCTGCGATCATACGAAGTAATGTAGATTTACCACAGCCAGATGGACCGACAAAAACGATGAACTCACCGTCTTCAATTTCTAAGTCGAGCGGTTTAATTACGTTTACTTCATCAAAGTTTTTAGTGACTTGTTTTAGTGTGATGCTGCCCATGTGTATTCTCCTATTTTACTGCGCCGAAACTTAATCCACGCACTAATTGTTTTTGACTAAACCAACCAAGTATTAAAATTGGCACAATGGCCATGGCAGATGCTGCCGATAACTTAGCGTAAAATAACCCCTCAGGGCTTGAGTAACTGGCAATAAATGCCGTTAAAGGTGCAGCATTTGCAGCGGTTAAAATAAGTGTCCAAAACGCTTCGTTCCACGACAAAATAACATTGAGTAATAGCGTTGAGGCTATACCCGGTAAGGCTATTGGCAATAAAACATGGAATATTTCTTCACCAATTGTTGCGCCATCCATACGTGAAGCTTCAAGTATTTCGTTTGGTATTTCTCTAAAGTAGGTGTAAAGCATCCATACCATTATTGGTAAGTTAATGAGTGTCATTACAATCACTAAACCTAATTTTGTATCGAGTAACGCAAAGTCACGAAACAATAAATAAATCGGAATAAGTACGCCTACTGGCGGTAACATTTTGGTTGAAAGCATCCACATTAATAAATGCTTTGTTTTTTTAGTTTGTACAAAAGCCATAGACCACGCAGCAGGTACCGCAATTAATAACCCTAGTAAACTTGAACCTAGCGATATAACCACAGAATTCCAAAAATGGGTAAAGTATGGTGAACGCGACAGTACATCTCGGTAATTTTCGAGTGTCCAATCGAATGCATATAAGCTTGGGCTTGCTGAAATTGCTTCGGCTTCCGTTTTAAAACTGGTGATTAACGTCCATAAAATTGGAAAGAAAATCATGCCGCTTATTGTCCATGCAGCAATGGTATAAATTAGTTTGGAACGACGGCTATCTTTTATAGTCATAATTAACCCTCCAAGTTTTTGCCAATTAAGCGCATTAAAAATATAGCGACTATATTTGCAATAATAACTGCAACTATGCCCCCTGCCGAACCGCCACCTACATCAAATTGAAGTAGTGATTGCGTGTAAATTAAGTACGTTATATTGGTCGACGAATAACCAGGACCACCGCTGGTTGTAACTAATATTTCGGCAAAGATTGACAGTAAAAATATAGTTTCGATTAAAATAACAGCGGTTACAGCGCGCGATAAGTGCGGTAAAACGATGTAAAAAAACTTACTAAATGGCCCAGCTCCGTCTAAATCAGCCGCTTCTAATTGTTCACGATCTAATGATTGTATTGCTGTTAGCAGTATTAATGCTGCAAATGGTAACCACTGCCAAGACACAATTATGATGATTGAAAATAACGGCATTTGAGCAAAAAAGTCGATAGGTTCAAAGCCAAGCCAAATCGCGAAATGTGCAAATAAGCCATTAACTGGGTTCATTAGCATGTTTTTCCATACCAATGCCGACACAGTTGGCATTACAAAAAATGGGGCTAGTACCATAATGCGGACGTAGTTTCGTCCCCATATTGCTTGGTCTAGTAAAATAGCTAAGCCAATACCACCACAAATAGTGATAAGTAAAACCCCAGTTACTAGGTAAAGCGTGTTAAAAAATGATTCAAAAAAAGCCGGATCAGTTAGGAAAAATTCATAGTTTAAAAAGCCTACAAACTCTTTATCCCCTGGAACGAGTAAGTTGTAATCAATAAATGAAAAATACAGTGTCATACACAGCGGAACTATCATCCAAGCAAGTAATAAAATTACACTAGGAAGAAGCATAAACCGAGCAAGCGTGCGCGAGTTAGTTGTTGCCATAAAGGTGACCTTAAAAAAGCCAATTCTATTTACTTGTTAACTATCAAGTGAAAATCAGAAACCCTTGATAGTGTTTATAACTAACAAGTAAATAGAATTGACATAAAATATTGGGTAAGTTTGAGTACTTACCCGCCCATTACATGCTATTTAGGATAGCGAGCTTTACGCATTGTTCGCTCAACAAGGTGCTGAGACGTACTAAGCGCTTGCTTAACGGTCATTTGGCCAGTTAATGCTGCTGAGAATTGTTGCCCAACAGCTGTACCAATTCCTTGAAACTCAGGGATAGCAACAAACTGAATACCTACATAAGGCACCGGTTTAACGGTTGGATTTTTAGGATCTGCAGATTGAATAGAATCTAAGGTAATTTGCGCAAACGGTGCTGCGTCCATGTACTTTTGATTACTGTAAAGTGATTTACGTGTACCTGGCGGTACTTTTGCCCAACCTTTTTTGTCGGCTACAAGTTGAGTGTATTCTTTAGATGTTGCCCAGCTAATAAATTTCATTGCGGCATCTGGTTTTTTGCTGCTTGCCGGCACGGCTAAAGTCCAAGACCATAACCAGTTACCGCGTTTACCTAGACCGTTATCTGGCGCAAGTGCAAACCCGACTTTATCGGCAACTTCTGAGTCTTTTTTGTTAGTAACAAATGCGCCTGCAACGGTTGCATCAATCCAAATACCACACTTTCCGGTTTGAAATAGTGCAAGATTTTCATTAAAACCGTTTGCAGATGAACCAGCAGGGCCAGATTCTTTCATCACATCTACATAATACTGAAGGGTATTTTCCCACTCTGGGGTATTAAACTGTGGCTTCCAATTTTCATCAAACCAACGCGCACCAAACGAATTAGCCATTGATGTAATAAGCGCAACGTTTTCGCCCCAACCTGCTTTACCACGTAGACAAAGGCCATAAACACCTTCTTTTTTATCTGTCATCGCTTTAGCAGCTTTGCGTATAAAGTCCCATGTTGGGGCTTTAGGCATTGTCAGCCCCGCTTTTTCCATTAAATCAGTGCGGTACATAACCATTGAACTTTCACCATAAAATGGTGCAGCATAAAGCTTGTCGTTAATCGTTAAACCACTTCGAATTGCTGGGATTAAATCGTCTAAATCGTAGTTTTCACCTAAATTATCTAACTCTTTTAACCAATTTTGTTTGCCCCAAATTGGTACTTCATAAGTACCTATGGTCATAACATCGTATTGTCCGCCTTTTGTTGCTACATCGGTAGTGACACGTTGGCGAAGAATGTTTTCCTCTAGAGTGACCCATTTTAGATCTATATCAGGGTTTTGGCTGGTAAAGTCACTGCTTAATTCTTTCATGGTGATCATGTCACCATTGTTAACAGTCGCTATTGTAATTGTTTCTTTTGCCGCAGCGCCCATGCTTATAAAGCCACACGCGAGCATAATTAATTTATTTTTCATCGGGTATTCCCCATACACGTTATGTTTTAACAAGTGCTATTAAATTTCAATCTATTGCCAATTCTATTTATGGCAGTTTTAACGCATAAAACTGCCCGCAAAGTGCCTTTTTAGGTCCTTTGTTTAAATAGTTAGACTAGTTGGATAATGCTTTAAAATTTAACAGATATTTCAGAAGTGAAGCCGTCAAATCCTTTACCGATTTGGCCGCCCGAATTAACACCTTCTTCTTGGTTAACATACTCAACTTTTAAAAGCGTTTTATCGTTAAACCAGTAACCTGCGGCTACTTGAATACGCTCTACTGTGTTGTCTGTTTGTTCAATTAAGTCGGAAGTGTTTTCGGCTTCTGCATAACGAGCCGCTACATATAGCTTTTTAGGGATGATATATTGTTGTGCTTCAAACACGAAGTACTCAACCGATGAGTCGCCTTCTATTACACTGTTTGAATCAAAAGTAGTGCCGTTTTCATCTGCTATGCCGTTTGTACCAAAGTAGGTAATACCGGCAACTGCATTACCAGCGGCATCTGCAAACGTGTAGTCATCAGACGATTTACCAACCATAAAAATTAAGCTAGTTTCGTCAGATGGTTGATAAGCTAAGTTAAGCTGGATGATTGATTGCTCAAGCCCTGGCATTGCGCCAACATGAGTGTCACGCTCGTTTGAAGGTGACGCCGAGAAGTTATAGTTTTCACCATCGCCAAAGCGATAGTTTGTTGTGGTTACACCATCAAGACTTGCTACGCCATTTTCAAAACGTAACTGGTCGCCTTGATTCGCTTTTAATAAGTTTAAGCCTGCTTTAAAGCCACCTTCAAATTCTAAAGTACCTTGAAGTCGGTAGTTATAACCTCTGTCTTCTTGAAATGCTTCACCGAAACTTGAAGTCGTAATGTGACCTGTAACATTATAAGCACGTACTACACCACTATCGAAAGTTTCGCTGTAACTTAGCAGTGCACCGTTTTCTGCAGTTGCGTAATCGGTAATACCATTACCAATAAGTGCATTACTTTGGTTATCTGCGCCATCTTGAAAACCTTTAAATTGAAAAGGCGATCCACCAATGTTACCTAAACGCAGTGTTAAATTTGCGTTTTCTTTTGGTGTGCCATAAAGACCTAGTAAGTCAAATTCAACACCTGCAAAATCGTTGTGAAATGAAAAGTCACGATCTTCACCACCAAAGTCATTAGGCTCTTCTGCAATATCTATATCGGCAGTAATGAACTCGTTAATATGAAATTTAAGCATTAGATTTGCTCTAATACGGCCAAATCCTGATTCTTGTTCTTCATCTTCTGGACGAAATGCACCGTCTTTAGCCTGAATTGACTGAAAGTTTTGCATTAGTAAAAAGTCTACGTCAACGCGATCTAAATATTCAGAAATATCAGCCTGTGCTGGAGCCGATGTAGCCATAGCTGCCGCTATGAGAGAAATTGCAAATTTAGTCTTTTTATTATTCAACATAATAAGCTCTTTATTTAGTGTGGTGTGTGATGCCAACTTTATTAAATTGCATATTCATTTAATGAAATTGGTATTAATTCAGTGTGTATAGATGAGGCCAATTGAGCAAAAAATTAAATAGTTAATGAAATTGCACTTGTGAGCATAAGCCCACCTGGTGAGCATAATCACAGAATGAATTTAGAAGGTCAACGATTTTTTATTACAAAACGTTTACAAAAAATCGAATCTATATGTAAATATTTTTGAATCAATAAGTTAAGTAGCAAATTTGTTACATCAAATTTTGAGGAAATAAAGTGTAGGATTAAGGGATTTATCGTATATACGTCATTATTGTTCAATACAATTAATGAAAATATAAGTTAGTAGAAGATATGAAAGCAGGTAATCCTTTAAAAATAGGTTGTTGGGCAAACCTATAAACAGTTTATTTATTAGTGTTTTTTAAGTAACGTTCTTGAGCTTATGATGGGGTTAGCTTAGTATTAAAGCACTTAGATGTATTCAAAATAGAAGTAACCTACATATGGAATTTGTTCGCCCGCTAGAGCCCATCCTCATTATTGATGACGTTAAGGAAATTCGTGATTATCTAAACCAAATTTTAACTGACTTAGGGTTTGAAGATATATTAGAAAGCGCTGATTTTAGCTCTGCTAAACCTATTATGAACAATAAACCGCCAGGCGTTATATTTGTAGATGTAGATTTACCTGACTCTAACGGTGCAGATATATTGGAATACATTAATAGTGCTTACCCGCACACTCATGTTGTTATGTGCTCTGGCCACAATAGTCTCGAAAACGTACAAAATACGTGGGAAATGGGCGCTAAAGGCTTTATTGCAAAACCTTTCAACACAAAAAAAGTAGACACTGTAATGAAGCGTCTTGAAATAATAGAATAATAGAATAATAGAAAGGTTAGCATGCATAGTACTGTTACTGCGATTATAGAAGATCTTTCGAGTGTTATATTTGGTAAACAACAACAAATAAAACTGGCACTTACATGCTTATTTAGCGAAGGGCATTTACTCATTGAAGATTTGCCTGGCATGGGAAAAACCACTCTTTCTCATGCATTGTCAGCTGTGTTAGGTTTATCGTATCAGCGTATACAATTTACCAGTGATCTCCTGCCTGCTGATATTCTCGGTACTAATGTATTTAACTCTACCGAGCACAGTTTTACGTTTCATAAAGGCCCTATTTTTAGCCAAGTTGTTTTAGCTGATGAAATAAACCGCGCAGGGCCCAAAACACAAAGTGCGTTGCTTGAAGCAATGGAAGAGCAACAAGTAACAGTCGATGGAAAAAAATATACGCTGCCAAATCCATTTTTTGTGATAGCAACACAAAACCCGCTTTATCAATCAGGTACCTACCCGTTACCCGAGTCGCAATTAGACCGATTTTTAATGCGCATTAGCTTAGGTTTTCCACCTAAAGAAGCCGAAAAACGCTTAATTTTGAATATGCAAAAACGAAATTACAGCCAATTACCTAAGCGTATTAACCAACAAGAGTTAGCTGCAATTCAAACCCAGATAAGCCAAATTGCTTTAAGTAGCCCGGTTATTGACTACATTATAGAGCTTGTTAATTACACACGCACAAGCAACGCTTTTGCATCATCGTTATCACCTCGTGCTAGTATGGCTCTGGCTAAAGCGGCTAGGTCGTGGGCCTTTATTGATGGTCGTGATTTTGTAATGCCAGAAGATGTTCAAGCTGTATTTGCAAGTGTGTGTCAGCATCGATTAGGTTTGCATAACGAGTCAGGTGAAGCGCAAGTAAATGATATTTTAAAAAACGTTTTAGTTCCGGTATAAATTTTTATGCCAAAAAAAACAGCTAAGCGCCCTTCTTTATTTAAGTCATTTAAGTCATTTAAGCAAAGTGTATTTAATAAGTTATTAAAAAATAAACATTTAAAAAACTCAATTACACTTGAACACAGAACAATTTATGTATTGCCATCATCCCTCGGTTGGTACTTTGTAATTGTTGCTATTTTAAACTTTGTAATGGGCATTAATTATCAAAATAATTTAATTTTAATAATGTCTTATCTTATGTTTGTGGTAATGATTATTGCTGTATTAATGGGCTACAGTAACGCTAAAGGCTTAACAGTTAAATTTAAGGATGCATTTAACAGCTACGCTCCTCAAAAACCGAGTATTATATTTGAATTACAAAGCCCTTCTGTTACCCAATCTATTAATTTAACATATCAAGATAGTGAGCAAACTCACAAACATACCGGCCAAGTTGATAGTAAACCTCAGTTACTTACACTCAACTTACCCTACAGCTCACGCGGTAAGTACTCAGTGCAACGTATTAAAATAGCGAGTAACTATCCCTTTGGTTTGATGACTGTTTGGAGCTACATTCAATTACAAGAAGATATATTTGTATACCCGTCGCTTGAACAAGTACACTGTGATGCGCATGTTTCTATGCTTGATGAGCAAGCCGATAAAGGTATTTCTACACAATCTGGTAGCGAAGAGTTTGAGTCTCTTATCCCACACGTACCAGAAATGGGCTTGCAAAGAGTGTCGTGGAAGCATTACGCAAAAACACAGCAGTTGTTAGTTAAAGAATTTGTAGACTTTAAAACAGCGAATGCGCTCTTCGATTTTACGTTAATGAATGGAGATACAGAACAACGCTTAAGCCAGTTATGCTTTTTAGTGTGTGAAGCAACCGAGAAAAACACCCCTTTTATGTTAAAGCTACCGAATAAAACAATAAATACAAATACCGGACAGCATCATAAGCAGCAATGCTTAGAATTATTATGCTCATCTAATGGTGATGTGTAATGGACATACTTAAAAACGAAAAAGTAATAAATTATTCGCTGTCTTTTATATATGCATGTTTGATTGTATTTTTTGTATCACATTTACCGCTTGTTTTTGTTGGTGTACTTACACTTATTTGTGCATGGAACTTTTACATAACGCTAAGTAATAAACCAAAGCCAAATGCTTGGCTGGCAAATATACTCGCAGGTGTGTCATTAGGTTTAATGCTCTACACAGTAGGCATGTCGGATACGGTTATTTTATTTGTGGCCATGCTGCTACTTGCTAGTTTATTTAAGCTGCTACAGGCTAAAACCAAAAAACACTATCATGTAATTACAACGCTTACGTTTTTTTCACTCTCATCGGTGTATTTATTTAACCAAAGCATTTTAACGACTTTAACTGTTAGTAGTTTATACATATTAAACTTTGCAGTACTTGGCCTACTCGAGTCCAAACATAATTTAAAAATCGCCTCTAAGCAAAGTGGTAAATTGCTACTTTTAGCGCTTCCTTTAGCTATATTTTTACTGCTTTTTTTACCAAAAATGCCCGCCTTTTGGCAGCTTCCTGGGCCTAAGCTTGCTAAAACAGGGCTTTCTGAGCAAGTAGGTCCATTCGATATTGCAAAGCTGTCAAACTCAGATGAACTTGTGTTTAGAGCTAAATTTAACGAAGAAAAACCTGTAGCGCCTTATTATTGGCGAGCAATAGTCCATGATGAGTTTAATGGTAATGCGTGGCTTACGTCTGACTTTTTAAAATATAATAATGTAAAAACAAATACGCAGAGCGAAAATGATGAGCAACTTATTGCAAGCTACTCAGTTATTACAGAGCCTGCTACACAAAAATGGCTCTATGGTTTAGAGTATTCCAGTAGTAACTCACCAAATGTTGAAGGTAATTCGCTAGGTTTATTGCGTAAAAAAAGTCGCCAAGCTAAAAGCTTACAATACGATGTAAATAGCTTTAACTTCACAGCTCTACCGCTTGGCGAATTTGAAGAAAAACGCTACAAATACCTCGCTTATAAAAAGAATGTAAAAACATCATTACTTGCTAAAAACTTAAAGCAAAATACACACTCTGACCGCGATTTTTACAATAGCTTATTACAGTACTTTGCGGGTACGGGATTTACTTACACGTTAACACCCACGCCTATGAGCGGTGATAATACAATTGACCAATTTTTATTTGAAAACCAACGTGGCTTTTGTGGCCACTATGCCAGTGCCGCCGCGTACATTTTTAGAACCGCAGGTATACCCGCTCGACTAGTAAGTGGCTATTTAGGCGGTGAATTAAACCAAGATAATAATACGCTCACTGTTCGCCAGTACGACGCACATGCTTGGGTAGAAGTATATTTACAAAACGAAGGTTGGGTTATTTTTGATGCAACCGCCGTTGTTGCACCAGAGCGTTTAAATGGCTCACTTTCGCAAAACGAAGAGCTGAATGACGAATTTAAAAGTAACCTTGATTTTGGTTTAGTGAGTTTAAGTAATTTCCCCGCTATTAATTGGTTAAGGTTGGAACTTGAAAACCTCGATTATCAATGGTCTAGCTGGGTACTTGGTTTTGACGAAGAAAAACAAAATGATTTTTTAAAATTAATTTTTGGTAGTAAAAATTTTTGGCTTGTACCATTAATGGTTTTACTAACAGCTGGTTTTTGTTTTATAGGTTATTTTATCTATTTAAACTTACCAAAACGCCCAGCTAAATTAGCGCCTATGGTTAAAGAGTTTTATGAAGTAAAAGCATGGGCTAAAAAACAAAAAATAAATACACCCGATAATTTAACACCGAGTCAGCAGTTAGACTTTTTTGCTGATCAACTTCCTCGTTCTGCACAATCTATAAGCACTTTTAGGCAGTTATTTAACCAAGTACGCTATGGTAAAAAACCTTTTACGAAAGAGCGTAAAACTCAGGCTAAAGATCTGATAAAATTAATTAAAATTTCCAAATAGAGAATACTATGAATGCTGTTGTTATAGGCGTTATTTTAATGCTCGGGCTATCTCTGGCTCGCGTTAACGTCATTGTTGCCATGATCATAAGCGCGTTAGTTGCAGGTATTACTGCTGGCTTGGGCATAAAAGAAAGTGTTGATGCGTTTAATTCTGGCCTTTCAGCTGGAGCTGAAATTGCACTAAGTTATGCTATGCTCGGCGCGTTTGCCGTTGCTATTTCTAAGTCGGGTTTAACACGTATTCTCGCTGATAAGCTACTTGCTAAAGTAAATGCAAAAGGCAGCGGTAATGAAACATTTTTAAGTTACTTCATTTTATTAATTATTTTAGGTTGTGCAATTTCTTCGCAAAACTTAGTCCCTGTACACATTGCGTTTATTCCTATTTTGATCCCGCCGTTACTCGTTGTTTTTAATCAGTTAAGGTTAGACAGGCGTGCTATGGCGTGTATTTTAACATTTGGATTAGCAACGTCTTACATGGTGCTTCCTTATGGTTTTGGCGGTATTTACTTATATTCGATTTTGCACAAAAACCTTGTTGATAACGGCCTAGACATTGTAAATACACAAGTCCCTATGGCGATGATAATTCCTGCATTAGGTATGTTTATTGGATTGCTTATTGCGGTATTTATTACTTACAAAAAACGTCGCGAATACACCGAGCTCCCATTAACAACTGTTAGTAAATCGGCTGAAGTCGAAAACCCTAAAAAAGTAATGATTGTCGGGCTTTTTGCAGTACTTGCCTCACTTGTTGCACAAAACCTAAGTGGCTCAATGATTTTAGGTGGCTTAGTAGGTGTAATGATATTTAGTGTTTTTGGTGTAGTTAAGTGGGAAGAAAACGGCGACGTATTTAGTAAAGGCGTTGCGATGATGGCCATGATTGGCTTTATTATGATATCTGCACAAGGTTTTGCATCGGTTATGCAAGCCACTGGCGATGTAGCAAGCTTAGTACACAGCGCAGCCGCCCTTTTTGATGGTAATAAACCCCTTGCCGCCGGTGTTATTTTGTTGGTCGGGTTATTAATTACAATGGGAATTGGCAGTTCGTTTTCAACAGTGCCTATTATTGCAACTTTGTTTGTTCCTTTATGTTTAGACCTTGGGTTTTCTGTTATGGCTACCGCTGCGCTTGTTGGTACTGCGGGCGCTTTAGGTGATGCGGGCTCTCCTGCTTCAGATTCAACGCTTGGCCCAACATCGGGTTTAAATGCCGACGGCCAGCACGACCATATTAGAGACTCTGTTATTCCAACGTTTATTCACTTTAACATTCCGCTGCTGATATTTGGCTGGATTGCAGCAATGGTGCTTTAAAAAGTATTTATGTAAGTTTAATAAATGTAATTAAAAGCTAAATATAACCAAAAAGGTATGTTAAAAGCATACCTTTTTAGTATCCAAATCCAACAACTCTCAACCCTATCAATCCCCCCCAGTTTGATTACTTTTTTTTAGTTAATACTAACTCTGTTGTTGAGGTTATACTTTATTAACATCTAGTATGATGTGTTCTTTTGGTGGGATTATATAAGCACCTTAATTGGTGCTTATATAATTTTACTTTAGCGCGTATTCAAAGCTTTAAGTTAATCAAAACCATAAATCATTTTGTCGCATACTACCGGAGTCGGTCTGTGGTTATCATCAACTGCTACAAACGTAAAGCTGCCACTAATAGCTGAATGCTTATCGTCTTTGTGCATGGTTTCTAATAATATATCTACGTCAACTTTTAAGCTGGTGTTACCTACATGCACTACTTTAGCTATTAACTCTGCAAAAGTACCTGCTGGTATGGCTTCTTTAAAATCGACTCTATCTGAAGATATAGTTACCAAAGGCTTACGGCAAAAACGAGTCGCTGCTATAAATGCTACTTCATCCATCCACGCCAGTGCATCACCACCAAATAAAGTATTGTGATGATTAGTACGCCCTGGAAACACGGTTTTAGTTACCGATGTGGTTGAGTCTTCAATACGCTGAGCAATTATTGCATCGCGATTTACGTCAGTCATAATCTCTACTTTTTGTTTGCTAATGTATCTTGCATTAGTAATGCAGGATCAAGGCGTTCGCCTTTCCAGTTAAAACGCCAATCTAGGTGAGGACCCGTTACACGCCCAGTTGCACCAATTTCAGCCACTTTGTTACCTTGCTCAATTTTATCACCCACTTTTACATCAAGCTTACTTAAGTGAATGTAAGTTGAGGTAATACCATGGCCATGATCAATAATTAATGTTCCGCCTGAGTAGTATAAATCAGGTTCAGCAAATACCACGGTACCACTAATAGGCGCGTAAACAGGAGAGCCTGTTTTATTGGCAATGTCTAAGCCAAAATGCGGACGACGTGGCTCGCCATTAAAATAGCGCTGACTGCCGTAAACACCCGATATGCGCCCTTCTGCAGGCTTTAAAACAGGATCTAAAAAGTACAATAAATCAGAGTCTACTTCTCTGGCTTTTCGTACCGCAACTGCTTCGCGGCTTATACGCGCACTAACTTCTTTTGGCGGAGAGACATATTTTTTAGCTACGCCGGTAATTTTATCAATTTTATATTCGCGCTTAGTGATAGCTATTGGCTGTGAATGCGATTTACCATTGTTATCTACCCATTTTAAAGTATGAGTAGTTTCAGCGTCACGACCAAAACCAAATACAAAGTCACCATTTTGCGAAAGTTTTAAGCTTTTGCCATCTAAGCTTACTGATTTAGCGTTTTCTAGCTTTCCTGTAACTAAACCGCCTTGTGTTAAATGTCCTTTTAACTCAAGCGCCATAGCACTGAAGCTAGCAGAGGCAACAAGCGCTGTTGCTAAAAGTGTTTTAAACATAACTAATCGATCCTTTTCCAACACCTTCATAAGCCGTTACTTTCACTGCTTTTTCTGGGTATTGGGCTTTAATTTGGCCAGCTACATGTTCAGCAATACATTCTACAGTGGTATCTACTGGCAAAATGTCGCAACGAGACTCGCTTATAGCCATTTCAAAATAGCCTTGTGCCGATGTATAAGCAAAACATACATCACCCGCTTTGGCTGTTATGTGTTTTAAATCAGCTGCGTTAATTTGATCTTCACTGGTGGCTAAGTAAATATCTTCCCACTTTTGAGACCATTCTTTTTGCAAGCGCGGCATAGAGATACCATCTAGGCTAATACCAATTTGAGAACGATGCCCATGAATAATACGCTGGCAATTACCGTCATGCTTTTTAAGGCCATGGCTGTAATGATAGTAAAAACTTTGGCTGTGTTCAGGCTTAAGAGACAGCTCAATTTTTTCAATGTTATCTGGTAGCTTCGGTAAAATAGTCGCAATTAAAAATTCGGTAACCGATTCAACAGTTACTTCGTCTGCGTTAATCATGCAATAAGCTTGATGAGGAGCGCTCATAGCTAAGTGATTATTTTCACCAAATGTACAGTCGAGTGTTTTATGCTCGTCAAATTCAGATACAGTGCCATTAAGCCCTGTAGGAATTGCTAAACGGTGATCAATACACTCATCTATAATGCCTTTAATTTGCTTTTTAACTAAACCAAAGTCTAAAACCATAGACTCTTCGTTAAGTTTACCGTGCAAAGTTAAATCAACAATCCAGCTCTCGCCAACGGCGCCGCGTTTGTTACATAAGTAAGAAAAATCAATCACAGTTAGTGAGTTAACAAAAAGGATCATAAACTTCCTTTAGACTGGTTATAAGACAGCGTTAATTATAATGATTTCTGATTGTAATTGCGCGGTTTTATAGTGCAAAAACCAATCGCGTTGATTGATTGATGATTTAATATCCAATATTTTGATTTTTTAACTGCTCCGAGTTGTTTAGCGTACAAGTGTACGCTAAAGTACTTGGCAATTTCTAAGCGAAGATAAGTGTTATGGAACCTAAAAATAGCTATACAAAAGAAGAGTTGATCCTGTGTGGTCAAGGTGAAATGTTTGGTGAAGGTAACTGCCGTTTACCAAGCGACAACATGTTAATGATGGATCGCATTACCTCTATTACTGCTGATGGCGGTATTCATGGGAAAGGCGAAATTGTTGCTGAGCTTGATATTGACCCTAGCCTTTGGTTTTTCGATTGTCATTTTAAAGGCGACCCAGTAATGCCAGGTTGTTTAGGCTTAGATGCTATGTGGCAACTAGTTGGTTTTTACTTAGGTTGGTCTGGTGGCCCAGGTCTTGGCCGTGCGCTAGGTGTGGGTGAAGTTAAATTTACTGGCCAAATTTTACCAACTAATAAAAAAGTAACTTACCGCCTTGTAATGAAACGCGTAATTAAACGTAAATTGTTCATGGGCGTTGCAGATGGCACTGTAGAAGTAGATGGCCGAGTAATTTACGAAGCAAAAGATTTAAAAGTGGGCTTGTTCCAAGACACTAGCGCGTTTTAATTTTTAAATGCGTACAAAAAGGCCTCCAACGTGGAGGCCTTTTTGCTTAAATTCGATTATTGATTTTAGGTTTTATACATGTTGCGGTTTTCAATCGCTTCACGCCAACCTCCTAACCACTCTGATTTGGGATCTACTTGTTGATAAGGGCATAGCTCTTTTGAGCGACCTGCTAAACCTGCTTTAAAACCTTGAGAATGAGCTCTTTCTAAACGATCTCTTTTCTGTCTCTTCATCGGTAATATCCTCACCTTTTTATTTGTATATTGTGTAGCATTAGTGAAATCTACATTTAATGAATAGTTAATAAAAATGTAAAATTCAAATCGTAAAAGCAATTAAATTGTTTGACTTTAACTAAGCTGCTGATGCAAAAATGAATTAACATTTAAAAAAGTAAGTGGTCATACAGCATTTAATTTGACCGGTTTTATGCTAAATAAAATGCGACTCAATAATCGCTAAAAAGCACTTATGTGCTTTATTTGTGACCGACTAATATTGACTAAGTTCCAAACAAAAATGTAATCGTGACACTTTTAATTCGGTTATTTTTATTCACCCGATTTGCATTCTTTTTAAACAATTTAATATTATACTTGATTATTTAAAGTCGATCGGTCTAATATACGTACATGAACAAAAATACATCAACACCAATACGCCGTGGTCGCCCACCTAAAATAGCCAGAGAGAACGCCGATACCAAAGCGTTACTTATTCGCATGGGTCTAGAAACCCTAACTGAGTTTGGCTTTAGCGCCACGGGGCTCGATACTATTTTAAAAAGAGCGGCTGTACCTAAAGGCTCTTTTTATCATTACTTCAAAAGTAAAGAAGCCTACGGCATTGCCCTAGTTGATGCATACGACAGTTACTTTATTGCAAAGCTTACCCATTACCTACAGCAAGAAGATGTTCCCCCACTTGAGCGAATCGTTAATTTTACCCAAAGCGCAATTAAAGGAATGAAAAAATACGATTACAAACGTGGCTGTTTAGTAGGTAACTTAAATCAAGAGCTTAATCATTTAAGTGATGAGTTTAAAACCAGATTAATGCAAAGCTACACCGCTTGGCAAAACCATGTAGAGGTTTGCTTAAACCAAGCTAAGCAGCAAGGCACTATTGCAAGCCATGTAAATACAAAATTGATGAGTGAGTACTTTTGGATTGGGTGGGAAGGTGCGGTTATGCGCGCAAAGCTCACAAAATCAAATACTCCACTTACTTTGTATACAGAAATGTTTTTACGCGCATTATTAACCTAATGCGTTTTTATTTACCAATTAAAAGACGATCGGTCTAAAAGGATATCCCATGAATAACCCAATTAAAGCCATTGTTATTAATAAAGAAGATAATAACTACAGCGCCTCATTATCGACTATCGAAAGTAGTGATTTACCAAACGAAAACGTGTCTATTGACGTGCTATACAGCACACTTAACTATAAAGATGGTTTAGCAATTACTGGTAAAGGCCCAGTTGTACGCAGTTTTCCTATGGTGCCAGGTATCGATTTAGTTGGTACAGTTACAAATTCCACCAGCGATGAATTTAAAAATGGCGATAACGTAATATTAAATGGTTTTGGTGTAGGCGAAAAACATTGGGGCGGGCTTGCTCAAAAAGCGGCACTTAATAGCGATTGGTTAATCCCCTTGCCTGCAGGTATTTCTCCAAAACAAGCAATGCAAATTGGTACCGCTGGTTACACCGCTATGCTAAGTGTTATAGCACTTGAAAAACAAGGTATTACGCCTGAATCTGGCGAAGTACTGGTAACCGGTGCCAATGGTGGCGTAGGCAGCTTTGCTATTTTTTTATTAAACCAGCTTGGCTACAACGTAACAGCAGCTACGGGTCGATTAGACCAAAGTGAATATTTAAAAGAGTTAGGTGCTAAACAAATAATTGACAGAAACGAGCTTTCAAACCCTGGTAAGCCTTTGCAAAAAGAGCGCTTTGCAGCGGCAATAGATTCTGTAGGTAGCCATACACTTGCCAATATTTGTGCATCATTAAAGTATGGGGGTGTAGTAACCGCCTGCGGACTTGCCCAAGGTATGGATTTACCTGCATCTGTAGCACCCTTTATACTACGTGGTGTGTCACTAATAGGCATTGATAGCGTAATGCGCCCTAAAGCCGACAGAATTGAAGCGTGGGATCGTTTAGCAAAATTAGTTAGCGCTGATTACTTAGATAAAATTTCGACAGAAATATCACTAGAATACGTAATTGATAACGCAGAGCGACTTATGCAAGGCAAAATTCGCGGTCGTGTTGTAGTTAATTGTCAAAGTTAAGCTATTTACTCTGTTAAAGCCTCGTTATTAAATTTATAATGCAATTTGTATTTTAATAACGAGGCAACACCTATGAGCAACCAAGAACTTTTCAGTAATAATCCACTGCAAGGCGTTAAATTAGAACAAGTGGTTGAAGAGCTGGTTGAACAATACGGGTGGGAGCTCCTACACGCTTATTTACAACTTAACTGCTTTAAAAACAATCCTGATATAAAGTCAGCGGTTAAATTTTTACGTAAAACACAATGGGCACAAGAAAAAGTAGATAACTTTTACCTTTATCGCCTAAAAAACTTACCTAGACCTGATGATGTGCAATACGAATTACCGCCACGTGATCGCGTGATCCCAGCTGATCATAAACCTGGCGAGCCATGTGAGTTAAGTTTTAGTGATGCAAAACGTATTATGGAAAAAAAAGCATCAAAGCAACGTGCTCGCGATCGTAAACAGCGTTCTAATTCTAGTAACCCTTGGGGTAACTAAACACGCTAATTTAATTTTGTAGAGCTATTTTAATTGGCTCTACAACTCTCTTTTATTAATTTTTATTACATCCAACCATATAGCTAACAAATAGAAATCAATACCCTCGGTTTTTCCAAAAATCTGTTTCAGTACGCTCTGCCTCTAATGCCACCTTAAAAGTTTTATCAGCAATAATTTTTCCATTTAGCTCAATCGTCATACGCCAATCACCCAACTTATTCTCTATTGGCAACCAAAGCGTGTCGCCTAAATAAAAGTTCCAATCACTGTTTTTAACGTATACATCGCCTTCAAAGGGGTCCATTACATCACCGTCACTGTCTGGAATATCTGGATGGTATATACAATAGTGAAGCTTTTCGCCTTTACCCTTTTTAATATTTACGATTAAGCCAAACTCAACATCTACCTCAGCTATTACATTTGTTGTAAATTGCTCTATTTGTGGCAATGCTTTACTTTCGCTGTCCCACTTAGAGTAAATACCGTGACTTTGTAACGTCACTACAGGTTTTGTTTTAGCCATTAAGGTAACCTTTTATATTAGCTATTTTTGCATTAGTTTAACTTTTTGAAATTTTAAAATAAAACACAATCTCATAAAGTTAAATCTCAACTTAGCTTTAATACTCCGCCTATTTACATAATTGCTAATTTGTCATCATTGTTTACACACTATTTGCACAATTGCTGATTATTGTTTGAGTAACTTAATTGATCAGGTAGGCAGCAATGAAACAATACGCACTTAATAATAAAAATCGAAATAGGATAAATGCTTTAAAGCTCACTTCTCTTGCTTTAATTGTTTCATCGTTAGTTGCATGTGGAGGTAGAGAAGGCATAGCTGATAGCTCAGAAACTACAGAAAGCTCATCACAAATCACCACAGATAATGGCACAGGTACCAGCAGTTCAACCCAAAGTGTACTTTGTAAATATATCTACAGTGAATATAACGAGTCAGAATCAGTACAAGCCACCAGCGCCGCAGATTGGTCATGCACAGGAACTACACGCGACTTAGTCGCTAATGGTATACCTGATCACGAAGTAGGTACATTCCCTAATGCCGATAACCCAAATACTATTTCTGAACAATCAGTAATTGAAAGCTACACACTTGAGCCTGTAGAAACAACACAAGCAACCATGCTTGGTGGCCCTCGCGGAATCATAGGTGTTGTACTTAACGGAATTAAAATAGACGCCGGCACAGGCGGAAGTTGCGATGATTCAGGCACCGATTGCGATTTAGGCGACAACAGCGGTAATTGGAATATAGAAGCCTTAAGTCAAGACACGTTTAGTTTTGGAACAGACGACAACAATGCACACGTTCAACCCGATGGCACATATCATTATCATGGTATGCCTGAAGGCTTTGTAACACTGAGAGGTGGCAATAGCTCCACTATGACTCTAATAGGCTGGGCAGCAGACGGCTTTCCTATTTATGCACGTTACGGCTATTTAGACTCAAATGATGCAACCTCAGCGCTAACCGTAATGACCGGTAGCTACCAACACATAACATCTGTAAGCGCAAACCGCCCTTCTACCGATATATACCCGTTAGGTACATCTGCACAAGATTGGGAATACGTAGCAGGCTCTGGTGATTTAGACGAATGTAATGGCCGCGTTGGCGTAACACCTGAGTTTCCTGATGGGATATACCACTACTACGCAACAGACACTTATCCGTTTTTTCAACGCTGCGTTAAAGGCGAAGTTTAATTAGGAGTAAGTTATGCCTTATATGAAAATTTATCTGTTAAGTGTGACCACATTGGGCTTATTGAGCACATCAACATTAGCAAACGCGCATTTAATGGTTGCAGAGCACGGTACGCTGAATTTTGTTGATAATAACGTGTTTATTGTGCTTTCAATCCCTATGTCGGCTTTTAAGGGGGTTGATGAAAACAAGGATGGCAAAGTGTCAATAGTTGAGTTTAACGCTCATAAAAAGCTAATAACTAAGCGAGTTAAAAAGAACGTTTATTTAGCGGATCATCAGTATAAATTTACTATTGACGGACTTTTACTAAACCCAGAAGCGTCGCATACACATAAAAGCAACAACATAGACCAAGTAACCATTACTGGGCGCTACTCTTTGCCTAGTAAACTAACCAAGGTTAACTTTAACGTTAAGCTATTTAGTAACAATGAGCACAAGCAGCACTATCAAATTACAGCGGTTAATAAAACGCAAAAGCTAACTCATCAATTTGAGCTATCACCAATGTCGCCCTTTAGTAAGGTGTTTACTAATTAGTGATACTTACCCAAATAATTAAGTAGCAAAGAGTACAAGTTAAACCAATTTGTTCTCTTTTTTATTTTTGTCGTCTTATTTAACACTCTTTAGTGAAGGGTTCTTTCTATAAAGATACAAGCTTGGGATTTTTAGGAAAATAATGCTCTTGTTGCTGCTCACATAAACTAAACTCACGGGTGTTTTTATATGGTAACTTCATAAAGCCCGCAACACCCACGTCCGTAATATTTACCGCGTATTGCATTAGTTTATTAAGAAGGCGTTTAAACTCAACCTCTTTGCTCGAATCGAGTAAACGGTAGTAATGATGAATCTTCATTCTGTCAGGCAGTGCTTCAAAAATAATACACCCCGTATGATGAATTTGGTTAAGCTCAAATACGCATTTAATAACTTTTTTAGGTAGCTGTAGTTGCTCATCAGGGTCTTTACCGTCTTCAAAGTATGAATGTGGGCGGGTTATGTCGTTAGCTTTCATGCTTACAACTTCGTATTCAAGCTCTGGTAGGCTATCAAACTTAAATGCACCGGTGCCATCTCGCTCTAACTGAATGGTTTTACGGGCGTCAAACAAACAACACTTAAATAACCCTTTTTGATTAATCGCTTGCGCAAGCATCACTGTGTTATTAATCGCATCACTAAACGCATCACCCAATGATTCGTCATGCATAATTAAAGATGATTCAACAAACATTGACTCATCCTTCCAATGAAAACTAAGCCCACCTACTACAGGGTACTTAGCTAATCGGCTTATTGATGCTAAAAATGCTTTTTCGGTATCGCCTGTATCAAACAAAAACTCTTTATAATAGCGGTCAAGTTGCGCGTCGTTTATATCTAGTAATTGCTGGTTATGATCGGCTTGGCGTAAAAACTGTTTTCGTGAACTATATACCACCGTGTCGGGCTGCTCGTCGTTGCCATACCAAAAAGGGATATCTGCTTTTCTTTGTTTTTTATCAAGCTCAGGTAAATACATTTTGGCCATAGTTGTAATGTTACGCATAAAGTAATCACCAGCACCATCACGTATGGCCTTACTTTTTGACAGCATGCCATCGATCACCTTAGCCAGCTCTTTTGGGAGCCCTAAGCTGCTTGCAGGGATGGCTTGTGCACCAAAGCGACACGACTGCGCCGACGCTAGCGCATACAACGTAGCGGCTACACCTTGTTCGTCAAATCGTGGGGATGATTGCTCTCCCGACATTTGCGCTTCACCAATAAAGTACACATCGCCCATACGAGCATTCGTTGTGCTTAAATCGCCCGACATTAAATCCATAAAGTTACTCGCAACAGGATTCCCATCACTATCGAGCTGTGCATACACAGAGCTGCCCCAATCCACCAACGAAAGCGCGTCAGTGTTTGCATCCCAAACAAGGTTTGAAGGTTTTATATCGCCATGCACTATAGGTTGTGGGCTAACGCCATTTTTGTGGCTACGTAAATCAATTAATACATTACGTAACCTAACAGCTAGCGCCATTATTTGCGCGGCACTAAAGCGCCCTGTTTTAAGCGATACTTTTTCAAGGTCCTCTCCAATGGCGCGAGCCATCATTAAAATCCCTTGTTTTTTAATTCGTTCAAATGCATAAAAGGTAGGCACTAAGGGGTTATTAATTTGCGAAAGCATATACGCTTCGTCTTCTAGGCGGTCGCGTACACTTTGGGCAAGCGTAATACGCGAAAACTTAAATACCCAAGGTAAGCCGTTATCGTCATCACCTGCAAACACAAAACCAAAAGCACCCGAGCCAATCATTTCAACGTTTTTGTAGCCCAGCAGTGTTAGCTGCTTAATACAAATATTAAGCCACTGGCGGTGTTTTTTAGCATCGCGGTGCGAAAGCAAATAAACAGATTGCTCTTCGTTGATATAAAAATTGCGGATTTCTTTGGCTTTCAATGCAGGTACTCAAATTTATAAAACTAACTAGGGCGTGTTGATCTTTGTGGATTGAAATTTGTTCAATCTAGGGGCGATTAAATCGCGGCGCGAGGTTTGTAACCTAGTGGGCTAAGTAAAAACCGAGCAACAAAGAGTTAATCGTCCCTAGAAAGAACCCAAAGGGCAGCGCATGTTTGGTATTTATGCTGCGTTATCGCCTATTTATGGGGAATAACCACACTACATAGGCTCTGCCTTGCCTAAAAACCAAACATACTGCTGCAAATTCACCCACCAAAGATCAACACGCCCTAATTATTAGTTTTATGTAATGAAATTACAATAGGTTAAATAAGAGTTTTGAAATCGTGGAATAAAACAGCGCTAAAGTAGCGCCATAGCAGTAAATTTAAGTGTAAACGTTAAAACTCAAAGAAAGCTTTCACGATGCACTGTATATAAATACAGTGCATCGCTTTTTGCTAACTTTCTATAACACGAAGCTGCTTGATTGATGACACAGCTATGTGCGTTTGATAATAATATTTATTAGTGGCTCTACCACGGCTCATAAAATCGATAGTTACTCGTTTAGCTTCGCCTGTTACTTCTATTGTTTTATCAATAAAAAAGGTGTCTGCTGGTTGTCCGTATTTACTTTGAAGCTCTGCTACCACATTAGGCTGTATTGATATCGTAATTGAACGCCTGTCGCGATAATCAGTTTCTGTATTTAAATACAACCAATTACCCTGAGCTCCCGCCGCTTTAATATAAAACTGGTAAGTGCCAGCAACACCCTTTGGTGCACTTTGCTCAGTTAAAGCAATAAGGTTCATATTTGCAGCCGTACTTTGGCTCATTTCAATTTTATGGGGAACAGAACTACATGCACTAAGCGTTAGCACACTTAGTAAGGCTAGATATTTCAAGACACAATTTCCTTGTTTCTTACACCAATTCGCATAATTCAGTGATCTATTTTGAGACAATAAAATCGTGTGGAGAACACAGCAAAAATTTCGTTATTGAGTTGTTCTATATCAGAAACTTTTAATGCAGTTAGCGATTTAATCCCTTAAATTGATTAACTATTATTGCGAATTGGTATTATGCATTATTAAAAATATGTAGCGTTAATGATACCACTATATGCAGCTGTGTTTCTATAATCAATCCAAACAATTAATTAGCGCATATTAAGGCGCATTGCGCTGAGAAGGATCTGTTTTAAAGCTTTTTAGCAAACTTTGTGGGTCAACCACCTCGGTATGCTCTTTAGCAGCCTGCGCCCACCATATTAGTTGGCCAAACGTGCGTGAGAAATAATTAAACCACGATGATTGACTCTCTCCTGCAACAGGTTTGCCATCCTCACTAAACACATCTTGCGCTTTTGGCACGTGGATCATAGCCGATACTGGCAAACAGCCAAGTTCAGATAAAAACGTGCGCATACTAATGGCCGCTCTTACACCACCCCACTGTCCTGCTGAGTAAGTAACTATTGCACTTGGTTTATACGAAAATAGTGAGCTACCAAAATGATTAAGTAAGTCAGCGAGAGCTGGACTCATGCTGTGATTGTACTCAGGGCTAATCATTATATATCCATCTGCGGCTTTAATTTTATCAGCTAATAGAGTGACCTCGGTAGGTGCATTACTTTTAGGGTATGCAAAGTGTGGTTTAAATACGTTTTGGCTAGGAAAATCCAACGCATCAATTAGCTCAAACTCATGATCGCCAAAATGCTCTGTTAAGCATTCTATACAAGCCCTAGAAACCCTTAAGCCTAAGCGAGCTGGTTTTGGTGGAGTGCTATCGCGTACTGTGCCTAAAAATACTAAAAACTTCATATGTAATTCTCAACTTTTTAAACGATAGCTAAACACTAACATTTTTTAGTAATTGTGTATTACACATACGCATTGTTTATTGATTCAAAGCATAATAATAATTAAATTTAAAACTGAAATTTAGCAACAACCGCGCCGTTAAACATTTTTTATCGTGTGTTACTATTTGATCCTAAGATCGATTTAATCATGCAGCAAGAGTTTTACCCAGTAGGCTCTGAACTGCCTAAAAGTAAAACACACTGCTTCAAACTCATCCTTGAAAAAGTACGCCCTAGTATTGATAACTTAGCCCTACACCACCCCAAAATATATTTCGAAGTGTCTCGTCACCTGCAAAGCGTTTTTCATCTTTATTAACTGCAATGCTATAGCTTGTATATGTGTATAGGGCTAACTGATTAAAAAGCTGATACGACAAGTTTGCAGTAAACTTAACGTTGTTTACTCCGTTGTGCCCATCACTAACATACCCCGCGTTAACCCCCACGCCCGATTGAATATCTACTGATAGTAAATCGTTAATATAAAAATCTTTTTTTACTGCCATCTCCAAAAATGTACCGCTGGCATCAAATGAATAATAAACACTACTTAATAACTGAATATCGTCCGAATAAAAATACGCAACGTCGAGGCTTAGCTCATTATCGTGAGCATCAATGCCATATTCGCGAGCTTTAATATAGTTATAGCCTACATACATCTCTATCCGCTCAGATAAGTGAGCGGTATAAATAGCATTTAAATTAAGCTCTGAATAATCACTACTAATACCTTTTGCCGCCCAAGGGATCACCGCAAAGTTTTTATAGTTAACCTCAGTAGCAATTGATGCAATGCCATTACCGACAAGGTTATCTCGACCTTCGGTAACATATCGGCTCTCCCATAATGGGTGAATATGTAAATCAAACTCTTTATTTTTATAATTTACGTCAGTATGGGTATGCTTAATATTTCCGCCTACGCCCACTTCAAGCTCTTGGTAGTGCTCTTGTGTTTTTGCTTGTGCGTAAGCTGTATTTGCTACCGCTAGAGTCGTAATAACAAATACATATTTTAAATATTGAGTCATTTATTAAGTCCAAAACCATCATAAATGGTAAAAAGTGGCGCATAGTATTGTTATAAAACGTGTTTGCGAAATAAATAGATGCATATATATTGTTTTATTTATTATATTTTGAAGTATTTACTAAGTATTACCCATAAACTACAAGTTGCAATTAGCTCGGGTTTTAACCAGCAAACCAAAGCTATATACGCACCGAGCAATGCTCTAGCAGGTACTTAATTTAATAGTTAAAATGATAGTTATAGTACTCATGGTGAAGTGTTCCCTATTGCAAAAACAGGAAAAGTATAAGTAGGAAGTGTAAAAAGTGCGGTAACGGGACAAACATAAGCAGCAACAACTCAATAGGCTGATTATTCTTAACCTAATTTATTAACAAATTTAATGACTTAAATAAGCCATAACGGCAATGAGTGCAACATAAAAACCAAAACCTAGTAAGAAGGTAAAGTCGACTCTTCTAGCTTTACTCGCTTTATAAGATGCAAAGTCTTTAAACTCGCTTTTATACAGCCCAAACGTAACCACTTTTAATAGTAGCCAACCGGTCGAGTAAAATAAAAAGCTCAAGCCAGTATCAACTATTAGCCAAATAAAAATCTCAAATGCAATACTCATTAACTATGTCCATTAGTTTGGAATACAAAAACTATATCAGCTATGTGTTTAAAATACAGCCGGCTTAGTTAATTAAGGTGTAACAGTAAATTTCGTTAAACCTATTAACTGACCTGATTCGGTGACTACTTTTACCTGCCACTTACCAACAGAGTCGCTAGGAAAATTTACCTTGTGGGTCCATGCTCTGTAACCTAGCTCTCTCCCGCCGTTTATATTTAACGTGATCCGATCAACTTCCTTTTTATTATGAAGCCACACATGAAATATTTTTTCATTTAAGCCTCTTGGTGCTTTAACAGCGGTCCAACTATATAAACCTTGATGATGCAGTGTATAAGAGTCTAACTGTTTAATACTCCCTACTGGCTTTTTATGCTGCAAATCAACTTCATGAGCTAACGTAATATCGGTTAATCGCAGCGCAGCAGGAGGCACATAGCTCCTTAATTGCCACACAGCAGTGCTCAAAGCACATAAAATCAATACAAGAATAGGAAAGCGCCACCAGCGTGCATTAGGCATTAAATTGTTTAAACTCGGAAGAGTAACCACTACAGCCGTTACAAGGGCTGCAGCTAAACTTTGGCTCGTGGTAAGGTTTAACAAAATAGGTAAGGTAACAAGTAAAACAACGAATAAAGCAAAGTTATGAAACACACTAAATAACGTACGGTTTTTAGCAAGTTTTTTGTAATAAAAGGGGTCGATTACCGATATAACCGCACACAAAACAATGAGGGAGGTAAAAAATGCTTGAGGATGGTCCCACTGCGTAACCGCTAAAAAAAACGGCAAAGCAAAAAATAGACTTTCTTGTTGCACCATTTGTAGAGCAAAACGCATTACATTAGGAGATACAGCCACACCAAATTTTTCTTCTACTTTGTCTCGTAGCCAATTATCAATAATTAGCCACAACCAACTAATAAGTAAAAATATCGCAATAACTTGCGAAAAAGACTCTTTTCTATCTACAAGTGCAAAGCTGGCAACGCCCGACAAAAACGCCAATACAGCCAATAATCCAGGCCGCTTTTGCATCGCACTTATAAATTTAGCGATTATATTTTTACAGTAATCCATGTATGCGTGTTTCCGTACGGGTACGTACTTTATTATTTTTATTCAGAGTATGATTAGTTTAACCAAGTTTAAATGAACAACAGATAGACGGATGGATTCAAACGCGCCATTTAACTGTACATCAAACTAACCATTTTTAATTAAATAAAAGCTCGGCATAGCGCGTCATTGGTACGTTTATTAATTTTTGTAACGCGTGAGCCTTAGCAAGTAATTCATCCTCACTAAGTACAGGCATTTTATTGTTAAAAGCAAAAACAATTTTATTCCCGCCTTCAATAATAAAACTAAAAATCTTTCCTGCAAATTCTTTCTCAAGTAATTGATCGAACGCTTCTCTTTGCCCAACTTTGGTATGGCAAATATTAAGTACTAAAACACCATCAAAAGTGAGCGCATTTTTACAATCGCGTAAGTAGGATGATTGCACCTGATCTGATTCCATCCCTTCTGAGCTATATAAATCAGAAAAAATAACATCCGTTTTTATCTGCGTTTTTTTCATGTAGTTTGCCGCATCATCAATGTGAATAAACAAACGTTCTGACACAGGAACTTCAAAATATTTTATAGCCATATCAGCCACGGCTTTACGGTATTCAACGGTATGTATGGTCAATGAAGGAAACGCATGATAAAGACTTTTTGCTATAGAGCCCGCCCCAAGCCCCATTATCATTGCGGTTTTTAAATTTGGTATAAAAAAAAGCGCAGCCATCATAGCTTGCGTATAAGCTAAGCTTAACCCGTTAATATTATTTAATTTAATACAGCTTTGATAAATTTTTCCGTCAAAGCTGAGAATTAGATTCTTTTTTGTTTGATATACATAAACAGGGCCATGCTCATCAATAGTTGATGCAATACAAGTGCCTTTGATATCCACGAATACTCAATAGGTGAGGTGATGAAAAACGAGTATAACTTAGTTAACGTACTACCATTGCTACTAATATGGCTCATAACGCTTTTATTAATTTACAAGCATTTATACGTACTCAAAAAAGTCGGTTTATCATTTAGGTTAGATGAGCTGAAGTATCTGCCTTTATAGCTAATTAAACTTTCCCAGTGATGACTCTTAGTAAAACAACGACTTAACATACTAAAAATTTGGCTAATGTACTGTTATAGCTATAAAAAAAACCTTTGAATATTCCTCATGTTCAACATGAATAAAGTGCACGTCGCCACAAAAGAAGTCTAAACGGCTAAACATCTATCCGGTATTTTTACTGATTTGTGCCTTTTTTTCGTCAACTGCTACGTAATCGAATCTAACAATAATGATTAATGAATATGACTCATGTTTTATGTGAAATTAAACCGTTTTTCTTCATATACCAATCAACGTATAAATTACTCATCCCTTAGCGCTAAACACTATTACTAAAAACTTAAGGCCGCTGAATAACAAACCAGCACACTAAGTTAAAAGGTTAATAAAGCGCAAAGCATCAATCAGGTTTAAATTATAAAATTGGATATAAACACGATGAAAAAAGATTTTACATTTAATATTAAGAGCGTTTCACTCGACGAAAATTATCATCCATCAACTAATACGCGTATCACAACCAACTTTGCTAATTTAGCCAGAGGTGAATACCGCAAAGCAAACTTGCGTAACGCCTTAAACATGATTAACAACCGTTTTAATGCCCTAGCCCACTGGGATAATACCAAAGGTGAACGTTATGCTGTTGAGCTTGAAATTATCTCTGTTGAGATAGGTATTGAAGATGGCGGCGAAAGCTTCCCCTCTATCGAAATATTAAAAACAAATATTGTTGATCATAAAACAAATAAACGCATTGAAGGCATTGTAGGAAACAACTTTTCATCGTATGTGCGCGACTACGATTTTAGCGTACTTCTACAAGAGCATAATAAAGGTAAGTCTAAATTTAGCATTCCAGATGACTTTGGGGTTTTACATGGCAAACTATTTCAGTCATTCGTAAATTCGGATACATACAAACAAAACTTTAAAAAACCACCGGTTATATGCCTAAGTGTGTCAGATAACAAAACCTACAACCGCACTGAAAACCAACACCCGGTACTTGGCGTTGAATACGAGCCAAATGAATCATCTTTAACTGAGCAATACTTCAAAAAAATGGGCTTGCAGGTACGTTACTTTATGCCGCCAAATAGTGCAGCGCCTTTAGCATTGTTTTTCTTTGGTGATTTACTTAATGATTACAGCAATCTTGAGCTTATAAGCACCATTAGTACGATGGAGACGTTCCAAAAAATCTACAGACCAGAGATTTATAATGCCAACGCAACAGCGGGTAAATCATATAAACCAAACTTAAAAAACTTGGATCACTCACTAACGCAAATTGTGTATGACCGAGAAGAGCGCGGCAAGTTAGCCAGTGAGCAAGGCAAGTTTGCACAAGAGCATTTTGTCAAGCCGTACCAAACGGTCCTTGAGCAATTCTCTACTCGCTATCTGTCATAACAACTAATGGTAACAACCAGTAATAACGCGCTTAACGCTACGTTTAATAATTAACTAAAATATACGGCATTATTTATTATGAAAAAATTACTACCTACATCTACCGCTGGCAGTTTACCTAAGCCTTTATGGCTTGCAGAGCCAGAAACACTTTGGTCATCTTGGAAATTACAAGGTGATGAATTAACCCAAGGAAAACACGACGCCCTACGCTTGTCATTATTCGACCAAAAACAAGCAGGCATTGATATTGTTAGCGATGGCGAGCAAACAAGGCAGCATTTTGTAACTACATTCATAGAGCATCTAAACGGTGTTGACTTTGAAAAACGTAAAACAGTAAAAATTCGTGACCGATACGACGCAAGTGTACCCACTGTTGTTGGCCCTGTTAGCCGTCAAAAGTCTGTGTTTGTTGAAGACGCTAAATTTTTACGCAAGCAAACCAAGCAACCAATAAAATGGGCATTGCCAGGCCCAATGACAATGATAGACACGCTTTATGATGACCATTATAAAAGCCGCGAAAAACTAGCATGGGAATTTGCCATAATTCTCAATCAAGAAGCAAAAGAATTAGAAGCCGCAGGTGTTGATATTATTCAATTTGACGAGCCCGCGTTTAACGTATTTTTTGATGAAGTGAACGACTGGGGAATCGCCTGTTTAGAGCGCGCAATTGAAGGGCTTAAATGCGAAACCGCCGTGCATATTTGCTATGGCTACGGCATTAAAGCCAATACAGATTGGAAAAAAACACTAGGATCTGAATGGCGACAGTACGAAGAAGCATTCCCTAAGCTTCAGCAATCTAATATCGATATTATCTCACTAGAGTGCCATAACTCCCATGTACCAATGGATTTACTAGAACTCATTCGCGGTAAAAAAGTAATGGTAGGCGCAATTGATGTAGCAAATCACACTATCGAAACGCCAGAGGAAGTAGCAAGTACGCTACGTAAAGCACTGCAATTTGTAGATGCCGACAAACTCTACCCGTGTACAAACTGCGGCATGGCTCCACTACCTCACCATATAGCCAGAGGTAAACTAAATGCCTTGAGCGCTGGGGCAGAAATTATAAGAAAAGAATTACTAGAAGAGAATTAGAAAGTAGCTTTAAAATACAAATTGTAAACAATAACAGCTATCGCACCATGTCATATTAAAATCCATAAACATGGTGCGTTAGATAAAATTTAAAGCACAAAGTTTAGGTTAGTTATTTAATTTTTTTATTAAAAAGCTCCAACCTATTTTTTGAAAAATCAATAACTGCTTGGTATTGAGTAAAAAAGGGAGAGCCTAACAAGCCATGTACTCCCTTTTCACCACCCGCTACCTGAACATGGTCAAGATTAAGTGACACAAAGTCAGGACTTTCAAACAAGGCATTTCCAAACTCAATTGAATCAACTTCTATATCTCCCATAGCGTGATCCGAAGTGCCCAAGCCTGCTGCATTATCATTGAGTTTTTCTTCAATGCCTAACTCACTTAGGCATCCCCTGTCTAAAACAGATGTTCCAGCGCCAGTATCTAAAATAAAACGTAACAATTTACCGTTAATTTTAGCTTCAACAATTTGGTGGCCTGTTTCTGATATTTCAAACTCAATTACAGTTTTGTTCTCAAATAAATTCATATACGTTCCATGTTAGATTTTATTTAGGTGTTGGAAAACGAATACACCCTACGATGAATCGATGTATTTAGCGGCTTTAAAGCGCAGAGTCTCACTACTTTTAAAATTTGCAATTAATAGCTAAATTTTACTAGTCGTCCACCTCAGGGCGTGTTGTTATATTTTTATTAATTGATGTGATCCGCTTTGCTTTTCTAAAAAAGCCTTCATTGAAGGGGAAACCGGATATTCGATATAAAAGTCACCAAACTCCGATACAAAGGTCTTCCAATGACGAGAAAGAACACCTTTCTTGCGAAAATACGGATGCAACCAAGCCCAGCATAATACCCAGCCATGATGAGTTTTGACAAATGTGCATCCGCCGATACATCTCGATGGCATAGATGTGTGTTCGTCTGTCATAATATCCATTGCGTTTTCAGTAAACAAAAAACCTACACAATTTTCGTCATGATTATTTGCTTCATACTGAATATTATCAAATCGAAATTCATTTTTAAAATAACGTGCAAATTGCTCTAAAGCATTTCTTTCGTTTACGGCGCTATCTTCTTTCAGTTTACAGATACCAGTACTGCTTAAACAGTCATCGAACACGGGCAATGATATTGTGAACTTATCAACCACTGAACTCTCCTAAAAATATAACGAGTCTGTAGATTAACTCTTTTTTTTATTTATTTATTTTTATTGATAAACAAACCATAGCTGAGTTCCTATTTTGGTTCAATCGATTACTGTATTTTTACGCAGAATATAAAGTGGGAATTTGGTGTTGTTTTAATTGGCGCTTTGGACGGGATTACGGGTGTTTGAGTAGTTTTAATTTAGGGTAAAAGGGCCTCCCTTTCTTAATGCATCGTCTTTTGCAACTTTTCTATTTTATGAACAAGGCAATACAGTTGCCACACATTAAAGTAAAGGCATTCATTTTTATCTGACCTCGTAAGGTCAGTTTGTTCATCCCTTTAATCACGATAATATTTCGCTTTTTACTTAAAGGAAAGCCGGTTCAATACAGACTAGTCGTTTGCCATCATTTAATCGAGAAAGTGGTGCTTATCAGGGTAAACGGATGATACGAGGTGGACGACCAAAAATAAGAACTGCCATGAATATGGCAATGATGTCAGCTATCCAATGTAACCCTAAATTTAAAGCTATTTATGTCGCGGCAGGGAAACCTAAAAAAGTGGCTATTATTGCCTGTATAAGAAAGCTTATAGTAATCATAAATTCTATGGTGAGGGATGGTGTCATGTGGGATCCTAAAATGATTTGAAATTAGGAATTGACACCATAGTCACTTGTTAGGTTTCACCATGCTCCTTCACGAACCATGATTCATATATGTCATAGTGTGCAATTTTAGCATTTTGAAACCTGCCTATATCATCTGTGCACTTCTCTCTTTTTGCACAAAGTATTAATTTATCATAAATCATAGAAGTATGGAGATGAATGAACGCCAACCCTGTTTCTTCTGGTTTGTGTGCGAATGTTTTATCACAATCACGTTTAATAGAGATAAATAAATATGTTTTGCAGAATTCCTCTACTTCGGAGTATCTTCCCGCTTTTTGAAAATAAGGGATGATCTTTGTATAAGCTGAGTGGGGAAAACCACCTTGAGTAGCCATTATCGGTAACAATTCAATCAGCAATTCGATAGCTTGATCGAAACTTTTAGATTTAGCTAATGCCGTAGCTTCTTTTAATTTAACTGAAACATCCATTTATGCAGAATCTCCGTGAAACATAACGCCGCGCTAAGCGGACTAAAATTGTGGGTTGTAATGTGTAGCGAAGCGAAACCTAACCCATTGTTTTAGTTTCATTTTAAGCGCCTTGCTAGGTATTTTTAAGCTGATCTGCCATTTGATAGCCTGAGTGAGTAACTCGGAACATTTCGCCTTTATAACCGACACCTTCAACGAAACCTTCATCTGTTAATTGATTTAACGCTGCTTCCCATCGAGCTTTTTCTCTAGGGTTTCCATCAATTAAAAAGTTACGTCCATTGGTTTGTAATGTTGCGCCACCAATATAAGCTAATTTCATAATATCACCGCCCGAGTCGTTAGAGGCTTCGATAAGAAGTTCTTTAGAATCTTCTGACAAAATAGGCTCATTGCTGGTAAATTCTTTAAAATTAACTGACTCTATTTTTTCTTCAAAATTTCTTTCAGTATTTTCAAAACCAACAAACGGCTCTTTATTATTTACACGTCTCACAAGAGAGTCATTGAGGATAGTTTTAAAGGATTCAAGTGATTCATAACCTGTAACTAACCCTTTTCCATAGCACTCTTTCTTAAACTCCATAAGTTTATTGTACTGCTCTTGTTCAACAGACCCCATTTGGACGGGCTGATCTGAAAAACAAATCATGGCGGGCTTTCCCGCATCAATGTGTTCTTTGATCTCTTCCAGAGTTCCACTTTCATGGTCACCAGTTGGTGTACCTATTCGAGTCCAAAACATTCCTATCAGGAAATCAGCATCTTGAAGTATTTGTTTATTTAGCACTCCCTGCGCACGATCTCCCATAGATGCATAAGAATGAGTTTCCCATCCAATAGCTTGAAGAACAATTCCAGTTTCCTCAGAATGAAGTTCATTCCATTTGTTAATTGTTTCACGCGCAATTTGTCTTTCCTTTGCTACATCGCTTGGTGAAGCTAGAAAGATTTTATATACATTTGCAGAATACATATGTGCTCCAATGAATGCCTAACAGCTTATTGAACACCACTTTGGGGGGTTATAACCCCCAAAACGGCTTATATTACATAGCTCAATAATTTCATCTAACAACTTCAATGTAAACAAGTAATTACGTATGTTATAAAATTGCCGTTGTTAAAATACACCAAAACGACTTTTAATAATGTTATTGGACAAAATACAAGGAACTGTCTATGCACAGTGAACATTTGAAGTTGAATATTATTTATAAAATTATCTTTTAACGATGATTAAAGATCCTATGTTTAGCAAGCGTTTACAACAAATTCCCAACGGGGTTATCAGTCCTTTTCAAGATTATAAACTCCCCGATTTAAAACAAAAAAGCACAGCCCACAAGCGCCATGCTTTTTAAATCAATCTTAATCCAGTTCGGTTTACAAACGAATGCCGCCGTCTATTTCAACCACACGGCCGGTAAAAAAGTCGTTTTCGATTATGTATTGTGCAGTATGGGCAATTTCGTCGCTTTCGCCTAAGCGCCCTACTGGCGTTACTGCAAGCATACGTTGTTTGGCTTCTGGCTTCATGGCGTCGGTCATGGCGGTACTTATTACACCTGGTGCAATAGCGCCTACACGTATACCAAATCGACCAAGTTCTTTAGCCCATGTGGTGGTAAGTGCCACTACGCCTGCTTTTGATGCTGCGTAATTTGTTTGGCCTATGTTACCTGCTCGCGCTACGCTCGACATATTAACTATAACGCCGCCTTTGCCTGATTCAATCATGTGGCTTGCAGCTTCCCGCCCTGCTAAAAACACACCGGTCAGGTTTACATCAATCACTGATTGAAATTGCTCAAGAGACATTTTTTTAACGACTTTACCGTCTTTAGCCTTTATAAACATGCCGTCGCGTAAAATACCGGCGTTGTTTATAAGCACACCAATGTGGCCAAAATCGCTGTTAATGGTATTAAATACGTTTTCTACTTCGCTCTCATTTGTCACGTTTGCGGCATAACCTTTAATATTGCTGGTTACACCTTCAAGCTGCGTTAATTGCTCGCATGCGGTGTTTAATAAGTCTTGTGCCATATCTATTAAAGCAATGTTAGCACCCATAAGTGCAAACTTTTGCGCCATTGCAAAGCCTAAACCTTGTGCGCCACCGGTTATTACTACCGTGTTATTTTTAATTTCCACGCGTTGCTCCTACTTTGAAAACAGTTTAAAAATGGCACTAAAGTCATCACTACCCGCACCTTGGTGCTGTAGCATAATGTATAAATTTTTAGCCATTGAACCCATAGGGGTTGATGAATTACTTTGCTGCGCGGCTTCCATGGCAAGGCCTAAATCTTTAGCCATTAAATCAACCATAAAGCCTGGTTTGTAATCGTTACTAGCAGGGGCTGTATCCATTACACCTGGGCAAGGGTTGTAAAGTTCAAGCGTCCAGTTACGGCCAGAACTTGCGGTCATGATGTCGCTAAGTACTTTAGGATCGAGGCCGTTGTTGATACCCATTTGCAGTGCTTCGCTAGTGCCTGCCATTAAAATGCTAAGTAGCATGTTATTACATATTTTTGCTACTTGCCCTGCACCAATATCGCCTGCATGAAATATGTTTTTACCCATATCACTCAGCACTGTATGTGCTTTATCGAACGCGGCTTTTTCGCCGCCTACAATAAAAGTAAGTGTACCTGCAGTTGCGCCTGCAACGCCGCCCGATACCGGTGCATCTACAAAGCTTATGCTTTGTTTACCAAGTGCACTGCCTACAGTGCGTGCTGATTCTGCATCTATTGTTGAGCAATCAATTACTAATGTATTTTTGCTTAGCACATTAATTAAACCGCTGTCGTCGTTATTACCCAAATACAACGATTTAACATGCTTGCCTGCAGGTAACATACTAATAAGTACGTCAGCATTGGTTGCGCACTGCTTTGCATCAACTGCGGCTTTTGCGCCTTTGCTTGCAAGTTCATTTACGACCGACTGGTTTAAATCGAACACACTCACAGTATGTCCAGCTTTAATTAAGTTAGCCGCCATTGGGCCGCCCATATTGCCTAAGCCGATAAAACCAATATTGAGTTTAGTCATCGTCTTTCCTTTATTTGTGTGTTGGTGTGTCTAAGCCAGTGATTGGGTGGTTTTCGCCAAAGCGATTAGCAAAAAAGCTGTCGATTATTGTTTGTGGTACATCACTAAGAGTTTTGTACTGCCAATTAGGCGCCCCGTCTTTATCTATTAATAGCGCTCTTACGCCTTCTTGAAACTCACCTACTTCGCCAGCGCGAACCGACATACCCAGCTCCATTTTAAAACACGCTAATAAGCTTTTGCCTTTACTTGTTTTTAATTGCTCACTAACGAGTGCGCAGCTTAGTGGGCATCCGTGTTTAAGTGATTTTTGAGCCCGCTGTAGCCATTTATCGTCAGTGGTTAGCTCTAAAATATAATCAACTTGCTCCTGTAAGGTTGTAAATTCACCCAATTTTTGAATTATTTTTAAATTAGCTTTTATATTGCCTTTTGGCATACGCGCAGATTGGTTGTCTAAATCGGTTAATAACTTAGTTAAACGCTCATGATTTAAGCTTGCGGTTTTGCCCCATTTAGCTGCTAAAATTTGCGAAAGCATGCCATCATATTTGTTGCTATCGATAAAGTGATCGGCAAGCGATACAAAACGCGCGTCGTCACAGTTAATTGATGCCGACGTTAGCCCTAAAAATAGCCCCACACTTTGTGGCATTTTATGTAAAAAGTAACTGCCGCCTACATCAGGGTATAAACCTATGGTTTGCTCTGGCATGGCAATGCGAGATGTTTCGGTTACAACGCGGTGGCTAGCACCGGCCATTAGCCCTAAACCGCCGCCCATCACTATGCCATTACCCCAAACAAGGATTGGTTTATCAAAGGTATGAATAAGGTAATCAAGCTTGTACTCAAGCGTAAAAAACTCTTCAACTAAGCTTGTTGGTTTACCTTGCGCCATTGCATGATGAAGGCTTACAACATCGCCGCCAGCACAAAATGCTTTATCGCCTGCGCCTTTTAACAACACCATTGCAATAGCATCATCGTCTTGCCAAGCTCGCAATTGCGGCTCAAGTAATTTGATCATGTCAAAATTAAGTGCATTTAAGGATTTTGGCGCATTGAGTGTAATAAGCCCAATTAAACTGCCGTTTTCTGCGGTTGCAGTTTCAAATACTACGGGCTCATCGGCGTTATTTAATACTGTTAAAGCACTCATTAGCCGTTTACCCAGTTAGCGCGGCGTTTTTCTAAAAAGGCGTTTACGCCTTCTTGTTGATCTTCGGTATCAAATAAACAAACAAATAACTCGCGCTCAAGAGGCAATACAGTTGCCATTGGTTGATGACGCCCTTTTTGAATCAATGTTTTACATGCTGCAACTGAGGAGGGGCTTTGATCGGCCACTTGGTTGGCAAGTTTTAGTGCTGCCGCAAAGCTTTCACCTTGTGGTACTACTTCTTCCACTAAGCCAATTTGCAAGGCTTTATCGGCTTTTAAGCGTTCGCCGCATAAAATCATCCGTTTTGCCCAGCCTTCACCTACAAGCCATGCTAAATTTTGTGTACCACCCGCACACGGTAATAACCCTACTTTAGCCTCAGGCAATGCCATTTGTGCTTGTTCTTCAGCAATACGTATATCGCACGCAAGCGCCACCTCTAGCCCGCCGCCCATTGCATAACCATTAATGGCTGCAACCGAAACGCCTCTAAAATTAGTAAGCGCTTCAAATGCTTCACCAAATACACGCGACATATCGGCGGCTACGCCTTTATCGCCACCAGCAAATACGTTTAGGTCGGCACCCGCGCTAAAAAACTTCTCGCCTTCACCAGTCAGTACTAATGCATAAATATTTTTGTTATTATTAAGCGCGTTAACGGTATTTTTTAAATCAATTAAGGTGTCTTTTGTCCACGTGTTTGCTGGCGGGTTAGACATCGTTAAAATAGCAACATGACCTTCGGTTGTAAGTTCAATACTCGGATTAGATTTAGATTCTGACATACATTGCTCCTTATAAAACGTCGCTTGCAGACTCAGCCAAAATACGGCGCGCAATAATTACACGCATAATTTCGTTAGTGCCTTCTAAAATTTGATGAACGCGTACATCGCGTACATGGCGCTCAAGCGGGTATTCTTTTATGTAACCGTAACCACCATGAATTTGCAGTGCGTCGTTACACACAGTAAAGCCAACATCGGTAGCAAAACGTTTAGCCATGGCGCAGTAAGTGGTTTTTTCAACGTCGTTATTATCAAGTTTAAACGCAGCAAGCCTAACCATTTGGCGCGCAGCTACAAGCTCGGTGTTCATATCGGCAATTTTAAATTGCAATGCTTGAAACGCAGCCAATGGTTTACCAAATTGTGTACGTTCTTTTAAATATTCACGGGCGGTATTAAGCGCCGCTTGCGCTGTACCAATTGAACATGTGGCAATGTTAATTCGGCCGCCATCAAGGCCTTGCATCGCAAATTTAAAGCCTTCGCCTTCTGCGCCTAATAAGTTATGCGCCGGAATGCGCACATCTTCAAAGCTAATTAGGCGTGTAGGTTGTGCGTTCCACCCCATTTTTTCTTCTGCTTTGCCGTATTCAACGCCTTTTGCGTCGGCAGGCACTACAAATGCCGAAATACCCGCAGCGCCTTCGCCGCCTGTACGTGCCATTACAACTAATACTTCGGTTTCGCCCGCGCCCGATATAAACATTTTTGAGCCGTTAATAACGTACTCATCACCCTCAAGCACGGCTTTTGTTTTAAGTGATGCGGCATCTGAGCCCGAGCCTGGCTCTGTTAAACAGTAAGAGGCAAGTAACTCGCCCATGACTAATTGCTCAACGTATTTATCTTTTACGGCATCGGTACCAAAACTTGCTACCATCCAGGTGGCCATATTATGAATGGTTAACATGGCCGTTGTTGCTGTACAGCCCATAGCAAGTTGTTCAAAAATAATGCTCGAATCTAAACGAGATAAACCAAGGCCGCCTGCTTCCTCTGGCGTGTATAAACCACAAAAACCAAGCTCGCCTGCCGCTTTAATCGTGTCTTTAGGGAAAATATGTTCGCGGTCCCATTTTGCTGCATAAGGTGCGAGTTCTGACTCAGCAAATTGGCGTGCTGTTTGCGCAAAGGCTTGTTGATCTTCAGATAAGTTAAAGTCCATGGTAGACCTCTTTAATTGTGTAAGTTGTGTTGTTAGCGTTTCCCGTCACGGGAGTCGTTCGTGACGAGCGGCGAAGGCTTATGTGTGTTGTGTGTGAAGTAGCCTTCGCGCCCATCTTTATTATTAATTATTCTTTTATTTACTCATTTTTTAATTACGATTATTTTAAGTTAATGCTCATATTTGGACCCGACGCAATGTCGTCTTCAAACCAACGTGATGTAATTGTTTTAGTTTCTGTGTAAAAACGAATACCTTGTTTACCGTACGTGTGAGTATCGCCGTAAAACGAGCCTTTCCAACCAGTGAACGAAAAGAAAGGAAGTGGCACCGGAATTGGCACATTAATACCTACTTGGCCTACTTCAATTTCGTGTTGGAATTTACGAGCCACTGCGCCGCTTGACGTGAATAACGAGGTACCGTTACCGTAAGGGCTGTCGTTAATAAGGGCGATTGCCTCTTCAAGCGTGTCTACAAACATACACGCTAGTACTGGACCAAATATTTCTTCTTTGTATAAATCCATCTCTTTGGTTACATCGGTAAATAACGTTGGGCCAACCCAGTTACCTTGCTCATACCCTTCAACCGTAAAGTCAGAACCATCAATTAAACAGGTAGCGCCTTGCTCTTTACCACCAGCAATGAGTGATAAAATACGTGCCTTTGCTGCTTTTGATGTTTGTGGACCGTATGCCGCGTTTGCATCATCCCACACGCCTGGGCGTACATTTTCAAAGCCTGCTTTAATTTCATCTACCCACTGACTTGCTTGACCTACAAATACAGCAACAGAAATACCCATACAGCGCTGGCCAGCAGCACCGACAGATGCGCCTACTAGGTTGTTTACAACGTGCGATTTACTTGCATCAGGCATAATAACCATGTGGTTTTTAGCGCCAACACACGCTTGCACACGTTTAAGGTTTTGTGTGCCTTTAGAATAAATATAAGCACCTACACCACACGAGCCTACAAACGAAATAGCGCGTACTGCTTTATCTTCTAGTAAGCGGTCTACTTGTGGTTTTGTACCGTGAACAACTTGTAATACGCCTTTTGGTGCACCGGCTTCAATAAATAGCTCTGCTAAACGCATTGGTGTAAGTGGGTCTTGCTCTGACGGTTTTAAAATAAAGGTGTTACCACACACAATAGCCAGTGGGAACATCCAAAGTGGGATCATTGCAGGGAAGTTAAACGGGGTTACGCCCGCACATACGCCAAGTGGCTGCATGTAAGAATACGTATCGATTTTACGCGCTACATTTTCCATTGTTTCACCCATCATTAATGATGGTGCGTTCGCTGCTTGTTCTACTACTTCAATACCGCGCCAAACATCGCCTTTTGCATCTTCAAACGTTTTACCCAATTCGTGGCAAATAATGGTAGCAAGCTCATCATGATGTTCTTTTAACAACGCTGCGTACTTCATCATAATGCGAGCACGTTCAGTAATAGGTACGTCTTTCCATGTTTTAAACGTCTCAGAAGCTGAGGCAATTGCCGCGTCCATTTCTGATTTTGTGGTACATGGCACTTGTGCAAGTACTTCTTGAGTTGCTGGGTTTATAACATCGATAAGCTCTTTTGATGCTGATTGAATAAATTCGCCATTAATAAGTAGTGGTACTTGGTGCATGATTAAATCCTAGTGTGTGAGTTGTGTGTTCTCTTTTAAAATTGGTAGCGCCGCTTTGTTAGTATTATTAGTGCAGCGCTTTTATAGTTATTCGTACAGCTTTCTTATAACTATTAAATACCTAGTTAATACGCTTCTACGGCCATAGCAACCGCTTCACCGCCACCAATACATAAAGACGCAATGCCTTTTTTAAGGCCTCGGTTTTTAAGGGCATGAATAAGCGTTACTAAAATACGCGCGCCGCTTGCACCAATTGGGTGTCCCAATGCACATGCACCGCCATTAACGTTTACTTTGCTTTCATCAAGTTTTAACTCGTTAATAGCCAGCATGGTTACCATGGCAAATGCTTCGTTAATTTCCCAAAGATCAACATCGTTTACAGCCCAACCTGCTTTTTCAAGCACGCTGTTCATAGCCCCTACTGGCGCTACTGTAAATTCACTTGGTTTTTGAGAATGCGTGCTGTGCGCTACAATTTTACAAAGCGGTGTTAAGCCTTGATCTTTTGCTTTTGATTCGCTCATTAATATTAGCGCTGCGCCACCATCTGAAATTGACGATGAATTAGCGGCTGTAATAGTGCCGTCTTTTTTAAAAGCAGCACGTAAGGTAGGAATTTTTTCTGGGCGGGCGTTGCCTGGTTGCTCATCAATCGATACTGTTACATCGCCTTTGCGTGTTTGCATTGTATGGGGTGCAACTTCGTTATCAAAGCTACCATTTTGTATCGCGGCTTTAGCTTTACTTAATGAGCCTAATGCAAACGCATCCATTTGCTCGCGGCCAATGCCGTATTCATCGGCGGTGTCTTGTGCAAAACAACCCATAGCTTTGTTGTCGTAAGCATCTTCAAGGCCATCGCTCATCATGTGATCTTTTATTTCGCCATGTCCCATACGCATTCCGCCACGCGCTTTTGGAATAAAGTACGGTGCGTTTGTCATGCTTTCCATGCCACCGGCAATAGCAGATTGAATAGAGCCTGCTTTAATTAAATCGTTTGCAAGCATGGCCGCTTTTAAACCAGAGCCACATACTTTGTTTATTGTTGTAGCGCCAGTGCTAAGTGCAAGGCCTGCTTTTAACATTGCTTGGCGTGCAGGTGCTTGTCCAAGGCCTGCTGGTAATACGCAGCCCATAATTACTTCGTCTATTGCATCATTAGCTAAACCAGTTTGTGCAAGTGCGCTGGCAATGGCGGTAGCGCCAAGCTCGGTAGACTGCGCATCACTTAACGCTCCCATAAAACCACCCATTGGGGTGCGTTTTGCTGCTACAATTACCACTGATTCTAAAGTCATAACTAACTCCATTGTATTTATATGCAAATAGTTGTTAGTATATTTGCTCTATTAATTTAGTATTCATTTATTATTTAATACCCTTACACAATACTAACGTTTACGCCAACGTCAACTAAAAACAGCTTAATTTTTAGTTTTATAAGTGTAAGGATTATTTTCCATCGGTTAGACTACACTGATAAAATAAAAATAACCCATTGAATATTAATAATATAAACTAATACTTCGCTTAAACATCCCTTTATAAATAGTTTCAAATCACACCAAGCTTTACCTTTACGTAAACTTCACTTATATTGGAGTTATTCGAATGAGGTAAATACAATTATGAAACCAGATAATCAAACAAACTTTGCAAGCTCAGCCAAAATGCCGGCCAGTAATGAACAAACATTTAGCATTAGCGAACTCGCTAAAGAATTTGACATTACAACCCGCTCTATTCGCTTTTACGAAGACCAAGGGTTAATAACGCCAGAACGTAATGGTCAAACCCGTATTTATTCAAAACGCGATAAAGTGCGTTTAAAACTAATATTACGTGGTAAACGATTGGGCTTTACATTGGCCGAAACCGGTCGTTTGTTTGAACTGTACGACGCAGATAAATCAAGCGCTAAGCAGTTGGTTACTATGCTTGACCTTATTTCAGAAAAAAAAGCAGACCTATCTCAACAAATGGACGACATTAAAGTTGTTCTTATGGAGTTGGTGACGGCCGAGCGCCGCTGCAGAGACACGCTTAATAAAATAGACGAGTAAGTTTATTTTTAAAATAAAAACACACTGACAACACACACGTCACACAGGAATGAATCATGAGCACTATTTCACTATATAAAGAAATGAACTTTGGCCTTGGCGAAACCGCCGATATGATCCGCGACCACGTAAACAGTTTTGCGAGTCAGGAGATTGCCCCGCTTGCTGAAAAAACGGACTTAGATAACGCTTTTCCAAATCAACTTTGGACTCAAATGGGCGAAATGGGCGTACTAGGTATGACCGTATCTGAAGAACTTGGCGGCGCCGGTTTAGGTTACTTAGAACATGTTATTGCTATGGAAGAAATTAGCCGTGCCAGTGCCTCTATAGGGTTAAGCTATGGAGCACATTCAAACTTGTGCGTTAATCAAATTAACCGTAACGGCACACAAGCTCAAAAAGAAAAATACTTACCTAAGCTTATTAGTGGTGAGCACATTGGTGCTCTTGCAATGAGCGAGCCTAATGCGGGTTCTGACGTTGTATCGATGAAACTCAAAGCCGAAAAAAAAGGAGATAAGTACATTTTAAACGGCAATAAAATGTGGATCACCAATGGCCCAGACGCACACACACTCGTTATTTACGCTAAAACAGATTTAAACGCTGGCGCTAAAGGCATTACCGCATTTATTGTTGAAAGTGACTTTCCTGGTTTTTCAACAGCACAAAAGCTCGACAAACTGGGCATGCGCGGCTCAAACACCTGTGAGCTGGTATTTGAAAACTGCGAAGTGCCAGAGGCAAACATTTTAGGTAACTTAAACGAAGGCGTTAAAGTACTTATGAGTGGCCTTGATTACGAACGCGTAGTACTTGCAGCGGGCCCGCTTGGCATAATGCAAGCGTGTATGGACATAGTGGTGCCGTACATTCATGAGCGTAAACAGTTTGATACCCCTATTGGTCAATTTCAGTTAATTCAGGGCAAAGTAGCCGACATGTATACACAAATGAATGCTGCGCGCTCATACGTATATACGGTAGCTAAAGCGTGTGACCGAGGCGAAACCACCCGTAAAGATGCAGCCGGTGCAATTTTATACGCAGCAGAGCTTGCAACTAAAATGGCACTAGATGCGATTCAAATTTTAGGTGGCAATGGCTACATAAACGAATACGCAACGGGCCGTCTTCTTCGTGACGCTAAATTATACGAAATTGGTGCTGGTACATCCGAAATTCGCCGCATGCTTATTGGCCGCGAACTTTTCACAGAAAGCCGTTAAGGATTAAACCATGACTATTTTAAAATCGAGCGTTAATCCTCACGACCCAACGTTTGTGCAAAACCATAAAAATATGTCAGCGCTGGTGGATGATTTACGTAGTAAAGTAGCAACAATTAGCCAAGGCGGAGGCGCTGCATTAAAAGAGCGCCACGAAGGCCGTGGTAAATTATTTGTACGCGACCGCATAAATACATTAATTGACGAAGGCTCACCGTTTTTAGAAATTTCGCAATTTGCTGCCTTTGGTGTGTACGAACAAGCAATACCGTGCGCTGGTGTTGTAGCCGGTATAGGCCGTGTTAAAGGCATTGAATGCATGATTATTGCAAACGATGCCACGGTTAAAGGCGGTACGTATTTTCCGCTTACCGTTAAAAAGCATTTACGCGCACAAGACATCGCAGAGCGCTGCCACTTACCATGTATTTATTTGGTGGATTCCGGCGGTGCAAATCTGCCAGAGCAAGATGATGTATTTCCAGATAAGTTGCATTTTGGTCGTATTTTTTACAATCAAGCCCGTATGTCGGGCAAAGGCATTCCACAAATTGCTGTAGTAATGGGCTTATGTACCGCAGGTGGTGCATACGTACCTGCAATGGCCGATGAAAGCATTATTGTAAAAGATCAAGGCACTATATTTTTAGCAGGTCCGCCCCTTGTAAAAGCAGCAACGGGCGAAGAAGTAACCGCCGAAGAGCTTGGCGGTGCCGATGTGCACTGTAAAGTGTCGGGTGTTGCCGATCACTTTGCTGAAAACGATGCTCATGCGCTGTCTATTGCGCGCCAATGTATTGAGCGTATTAATTACACACGCCCTACTGCCCCTCTTCTAGATGATGTAAAACCACCGCGTTACGATATTAATGAGCTTTATGGCATTGTAGGCACCGACCTTAAAAAGCCGTTTGATGTACGCGAAGTAATAGCGCGCACAGTGGATGACTCATCATTTGATGAATTTAAACGTTACTTTGGTGAAACGCTGGTCACCGGCTTTGCCAGTATTTACGGCAATCCTGTTGGCATAGTAGCTAATAACGGTATTTTATTTAGTGAGTCGGCGCAAAAAGGCGCGCACTTTATTCAGCTGTGTGCTCAGCGCAATATTCCTTTAGTATTTTTACAAAATATTACCGGCTTTATGGTGGGTAAAAAATACGAAGCCGAAGGCATTGCTAAGCACGGCGCTAAAATGGTGATGGCGGTTTCGTGTGCTGATGTGCCTAAATTCACAGTACTTATTGGCGGCTCATACGGCGCAGGTAACTACGGGATGTGTGGCCGCGCATTTGAACCCACCATGATGTGGATGTGGCCTAATGCTCGTATTTCGGTAATGGGCGGCGAGCAAGCAGCCGGTGTAATGGCGCAAGTTAAACAAGATGGTTTAGCACGCAAAGGCCAAAGCATGAGCGAGCAAGAAATCAGTGATTTTAAAAAGCCAATTATTGATCAGTACGAACAGCAAGGTCATCCGTATTACGCAAGCGCACGCTTGTGGGATGACGGCATTATAGACCCTGCCGATACGCGTAATGTATTAGGGCTTGCGTTAACGGCTGCGAATAACGCACCAAAACGTGATTCGAAATTTGGCGTATTTAGAATGTAACCGGAGCGCAAAATGTCAGTAACACTACAAATAACAAAATCTAATGTGGCTGTACTTGTGTTAAGTCGCCCAGAAAAAAGAAATGCATTTAACAGTGAAGTAATACATGAGCTGATCCAGTGTATTGAACATGCAAATACGCTTGATATTCGTGCTTTGGTTTTAAAAACAGAAGGTAAACACTTTTCAGCCGGTGCCGATTTAGCCTGGATGAAATCAATGGCTGATAACAACTATGCCGATAACCTAGCTGATTCAATGCAATTAGCTAAATTAATGCAGGTCTTGGCAAGCTCCCCGCATCCTACAATTTGTGCTGTGCAAGGTGCCGCTTTTGGTGGTGCTTTGGGCTTAATAGCCTGTTGCGACATAGCCCTTAGTAAAGACGATGCGCAATTTTGTTTAAGCGAAGTAAAGCTGGGTCTTATTCCGGCGGTTATTAGTCCATACGTTATTAAAGCTATTGGTGAGCGCGCTGCTCGCAGGTACTTTTTAACGGCTGAAGTGTTTGATGCACATACTGCTAAGCAACTTGGCTTAATTCATCAAGTAACCGGTAATTTAGACTGTGCGCTCGATAATATGCTGCAAACACTGATTGATAACGGACCTGTTGCAGTAAAAGCCGCAAAAGCATTAATTAACGATGTAGCAAATAAAGAAATTACCGATGAACTCATTGAGCTTACCGCTGAGCGTATTGCAAAAATTCGCGTATCTGAAGAAGGTCAAGAAGGGCTAACTGCTTTTTTTGATAAACGCTCACCCGCTTGGCAACTGTAGGATTGATTATGAACACACAACGATTACAAAAAATACTGATTGCCAATCGTGGAGAAATTGCGTGCCGTGTAATGCGCAGCGCAAAACAAATGGGCTTAACCACGGTCGCGGTATACTCTGATGCAGACAAACATGCCCAGCACGTAAAAATGGCTGACGAGGCTTACCATATTGGTGCCGCGCCAAGTAAAGATTCGTATTTAGTAGCAGACAAAATTTTACAAGTTGCCAAAGACTGCGGCGCTGATTGTATTCACCCAGGCTATGGTTTTTTATCTGAGAACAGCGAATTTGCTAAAGCCTGCGAAGCTAATAACATTGCTTTTATAGGGCCACCAGCAAGCAGTATTGAAGCAATGGGGTCTAAAACCCGCGCTAAAGAAATAATGGCAGCTGCTAATGTGCCATTAGTACCTGGTTATTACGGTAATAAACAAGACCCTGCTTTTTTACAAAGTGAAGCTGAAAAAATTGGCTACCCTGTACTAATTAAAGCTGCCTTTGGTGGCGGTGGTAAAGGCATGCGCGTTGTACAAAAAGCAAAAGACTTTATGAGCGCACTACAAGGTGCGCAACGTGAAGCGATTGCCGGTTTTGGTAACGATTTAGTATTACTTGAGCGCTACGTTAACCAGCCTCGCCATGTTGAAGTGCAAGTATTTGCAGATAACTACGGTAACTGTGTTTATTTAGGCGATCGTGATTGTTCTTTGCAACGTCGTCATCAAAAAGTAATTGAAGAAGCCCCTGCTCCGGGTTTATCTGACGAACTACGCAAAGAAATGGGCGAAGCGGCTGTACGTTGTGCACTGGCTATAAATTATAGAGGCGCAGGTACGGTTGAGTTTTTACTTTGTGGCGATGAATTTTTCTTTATGGAAATGAATACGCGCCTTCAAGTAGAACACCCAGTGACCGAAATGGTAACCGGTGTAGATTTAGTCAATTGGCAAATAAATATTGCGGGTGGGCAAACATTGCCAATGACACAAAGTGATATTCAATTGCAGGGTCATAGCTTTGAAGCGCGTATATACGCAGAAGATCCAGCTAACGACTTTATCCCGTGCTCGGGCACTATTGAAGCACTACACACACCCCTTAACAGTGAATTTGTACGCATTGATACAGGCATTGCACAAGGCGACGAAATTAGCCCATTTTATGATCCGATGATTGCAAAACTTATTGTGCATGACGACAATCGCGAACAAGCACTGAGCCGCTTACAACAAGCCCTTGAGCAATTTCATTTAGCGGGTTTTAGCACTAACATTGGCTTTTTACATAATTTAGCAAGCCACCCTACCTTTAAACAAGGTGCGCCAAGCACACACTTTATTGCTGAGCAAGGTGATTCGTTAGTTGCTGTTGACGAATCGTTATTGCAAACAAGCCAGCTTATTGCTGCTTTTGCGTATTTAGAATCGTTAACTAACACCCAAAATGCGCAAAACAGTGCAAGCCCGTGGCAACAACTGAGTGGTTTTACACTCAATTCACCACAAGCAATTAAAGTCCCTTTTGCCGATTTACAGCTAAGCGCTATAAAAACGACAGCGGGCTATAGTATTACGCATAACGAGCATGTATTTAAACTACAAGGCACATTAAATAATAATCTGTGCACTGTATTTATTAATGGTGAAAAACATAGCGCGCACGTAACTACGGTTGGTAATAGTACTGCGGGCAATATTGTCACTGTTATGAATAAAGCACTGCAAACTAAGCTTGAACTAGTTGATAAACATTATATTAGTTCGCACGAAAGCGAAGCTTTGCCACTTGCGGCGCCGCTTAATGGCACAGTAGTTAAGCACTTAATCGACATTGGTAGCACAATTACCAAAGGCGATGCGGTTGTTATTATCGAAGCCATGAAAATGGAATATACGCTTAACGCACCACACGACGGCATTTTAAGAAGCTACTGTTTTGGTGAAGGCGAATTAGTAACGCATGGAGCCTTACTTGCTATAGTAGAAGATACAACAGAGGAAGGTGCATAATGAGTTCCTTTCCAAATAAAGTACGTATTGTTGAAGTTGGCGCGCGAGACGGCCTACAAAACGAAAAAACAGTAAGCACAGCCGATAAAGTAGCGCTTATTAACGCCCTAAGTGCTGCTGGCTTAAAAGATATTGAAGCTGGCGCGTTTGTCTCCCCTAAGTGGGTGCCACAAATGGCAGACTCAGCGGATGTAATATCAGCCCTTGATTTACCCAATGTAAATTTAAGCGCCCTTACACCTAACTTAAAAGGTGCACAAGCAGCGCACGCTGTTGGTATTAAAGAGTTTGCTATATTTACAGCTGCGAGTGAATCGTTTTGTCAAAAAAATATCAACTGCTCAATAGACGAAAGTATTGAACGTTTTAGCGAAGTAATGGCGTTTGCTAAAGCTAATAATATTCGTGTACGTGGTTATGTAAGCTGTGTACTCGGTTGCCCCTATGAGGGTGATATTGACCCGCAAGCAGTACTAAGTGTATCGCAAAAGCTATTAGATTTAGGCTGTTACGAAGTAAGCCTTGGCGATACCATAGGTGTTGGCACCGCAAAAAAAGTAACGCAATTAATCGAGCTACTTTTAACGCACATTGATAAAGCCAAGTTGGCCGTGCATTTTCATGATACATACGGCCAAGCGCTCACAAATATTTACGCAGCTTTAAGCCTAGGTATTGCAACGGTTGACGCGGCAGTTGCGGGCCTTGGTGGCTGTCCTTATGCTAAGGGGGCGTCAGGAAATGTTGCCACCGAAGATGTAGTTTACTTACTGCAAGGGCTTGGCATTGAACACTCAATTGATTTACAAAGGTTAAGTGACGCTGGCTGGGAGATAACCAAAGCACTCGGTAAGCAACCTGTGAGCAAAGTATCTGTGGCTCTGCACACAAAATAACCTGAGCTCTGGATAATAAATCTATCTCGAGCAGCTATTTTCAGCACTAACTGCGTTGAATTTACTTGCAATAGGCCAGCTATTGACGCGTAAATTCGCCTTGTTTTCACTGAAAATCTCTGGCTAGAGAAAATAAATTTAAATATCACCCTGATTCATATGTTAGTAAATCTATTAACCAGAGTTCAGGTTAAATAGCTATCTTATGAAATGATGATTAAAGATAGTTAACAACAAATAGCACACAATGAGGAGAGACTCATGGCCGGTTTTGATAAGGTAGTTTCTAGTTACGAAGCTGCAATGGAAGGATTAAAAGACGGCGATACCATTATTGCCGGTGGTTTTGGTTTATGTGGTATTCCTGAGGGCTTAATTAAACAAATTAAGCACATGCAAACAAAAAACTTAACCGTAGTATCTAATAACTGTGGTGTTGATGACTTTGGTTTAGGTATTTTATTACAAGACAAACAAATTAAAAAAGTAGTTGCCTCGTACGTTGGCGAAAATGCCCTATTCGAGCAGCAGTTATTAAGTGGCGAAATTGATGTAGAGCTTACGCCTCAAGGTACACTAGCTGAAAAAATGCGTGCTGGTGGCGCGGGTATACCTGCGTTTTACACCGCAACCGGTTACGGTACTCCAGTTGCTGAAGGCAAAGACGTAAAAGAGTTTAATGGTCGCCCGTATATTTTAGAAGAATCTATAACGGGTGAATTTGCTATTGTTAAAGCGTGGAAAGCCGACCGCTTTGGTAATTTAGTGTTTAGACACACCGCCATGAACTTTAATCCAATGGCGGCAACAGCGGGCAAAATTACCGTTGCCGAAGTAGAAGAAATTGTAGAGCCGGGTGAGCTTGAACCAAGCCAAATTCATACCCCGGGTATTTTTGTAAATCGCGTTATTAAAGGCAGCTTTGAAAAACGCATTGAACGTGTAACAACACGAGATTAAGCAGGAGCAAAATTATGGCATTATCACGTGAACAAGTTGCAATGCGCGTTGCACAAGAACTTCAAGATGGTTACTACGTAAATTTGGGCATAGGAATTCCGACACTCGTCGCAAACTATGTACCAGATGATATTGAAGTTATGTTACAGTCCGAAAATGGCCTTTTAGGCATGGGCCCGTACCCGACTAAAGCAGAGCTAGACGCCGATATGATTAACGCGGGTAAAGAAACCGTGACAGCAGCCACAGGTGCAGCCATATTTAATAGTGCAGATAGTTTTGCCATGATACGGGGTGGTCATGTAGACT
>OLHN01000035.1_pt1 | contig 48500 bp, 38 predicted proteins | sample 1609581 | NCBI WGS metagenome assembly OLHN01 (sample SAMN05416876, study PRJEB24817) | seawater metagenome | isolation source: Sea water | place: Canada:Atlantic | collected 2013-11
AGACAAGTTTGCATAACCGCCGCCCGCCGACCAGTTAGCAGAGGCAGTTAAAGGTAATGCCAGTAAAGAAAGCGCAATAAGTGATTTTTTAAACATAATAATATCCTTTTATTCTTCTAGAAAAATGAAATCAAACTAAGAAAGTGCGCATGCTATCAATGCAAAATTTGTTAAGCAATTAAATTATTGTTATAAACTTTTACAATACGTAACAAGTTATGTTTTCTGTAAAAATTCACCGGTAAAATATAGCTTGTTGTAAGTATTCAACCTTGTTTCGCGTTATGATCAGCACATTGCTTTATTCATTTTATATTCGTTTTTTATTCGGAATGCCTCATATGATCGAAATTATTCACCCTACTCAATTTAAAACCGTACCTTGGAAAAACGGCAAAGGCGAAACAGTTGAAATGGCGATAAACCCTGGCGGTACTTTAGAAAATTTCGACTGGCGCTTAAGTATGGCAAGTGTGGTTGAAGATGGCGTTTTTTCTAACTTTACTGGTTACACGCGCAACTTAATTTTAATTGAAGGTGATGGCATTAACCTGCAGCACAACGATAACAAAATTGACCGTTTAAAAAACTTACTTGATGTTGCCACCTTTGACGGCGGCAATAAAACCATTGGTAATCTACATACTAATGAAATAACCGACTTTAACGTTATTGCCCGAACTTCAGCGTTTCATAGTAAGGTTAGCTGTCATAAAAATACTACCAACCATATATTAGAAAAAAGCGACTTATGCTTTGTCTACAGTTTATTTAGCGACACAACTCTCACGACAAAAAGCACGCAAGAAGTTACCCTTGTACCTAGCCAACATTTAGTAAAAATAACCGACTTAACGGCAGATAATGTTGCGATAACGGGCGAACATTTGATTATTGTTTATCTTAGGCGTTGTGCGATTTAAGCTTCGCTTTATAAAACGAAGCTTGTGCGCTGCTAAACAGGTATACGGTTATTAATCGCTATAATTACTCGTTCTAACTTTTAAATATGATTTTTTAATTTTGCTGTCGTAGTCTCAAGATAAAGTAAATTTAACCTAGGGAACATTGTGATGACATATCGACATTTTATAACCTTATCGGCGTTACTCATGTTGCTATCGCCGCTAGCAAATGCAGAGTTTGAGCGCAAAATTGCTATTGATGAAAGCAAAACCACTAGCCATAGCACAAAAGTTAAAGGTAAATCGTTTGACTACACCGCAACTACTGGTACACAGCCTGTTTGGGACGAAGAAGGCAACCCAATTGCGAGCCTTTTTTATACCTATTACCAACGTTCGAAAGTAAAAAATAGAGCGGCGCGTCCTTTACTTATATCTTTTAATGGCGGTCCTGGTTCAGCTTCTGTGTGGATGCATGTAGCTTACACTGGCCCTAAAGTGCTAAATGTTGATAGTGAAGGTTTTCCATTACAGCCTTACGGTGTAAAAGCTAATGAATTTTCAATTTTAGATACCGCGGATATCGTTTTTGTTAACCCAGTTAATACCGGTTATTCACGAGTTTTACCTAATAAAGAAGGCAAAATGCCGTCAAAGGCAGAACAAAAAGAAATGTTCTTTGGGGTAAATGCCGACGTTAAATACTTAGCTGATTGGGTAAATACCTTTGTAACTCGCAATAATCGTTGGCAGTCTCCTAAATACCTTATTGGTGAAAGCTACGGAACCACCCGTGTTTCGGGTTTAGCATTAGAGCTACAATCTCGCCAGTGGATGTATTTAAACGGCGTTATTTTAGTCTCTCCTACCGATATAGGTATAAAACGTGAAGGACCAGTAAAATCAGCAAATCGCTTACCTTACTTTGCAGCAACAGCTTGGTATCACAAAGCGTTAGCCAGTGACTTACAAAATAAAGACTTATTAGAAATATTACCTGAAATTGAAAAGTTCACTGTCGAGCAATATCTACCAGCCCTTGCTAAAGGTGGCTTTATTGCCGCCGATGAAAAACTGCGCATAGCTAAACAAGTTGCCCGATATTCTGGCTTGTCGTTACAAGAAGTATTACGCAATAATTTAGATATTGAAGCCTCTTACTTTTGGAAAGAAATACTGCGTGAACGCGAACAAACCGTGGGTCGTTTAGACTCACGCTATTTAGGCATTGATGAAAAAGTTACCGGTAGCAGACCAGACTATAACGCAGAGCTTACCTCATGGTTACACAGCTTTACACCGGCTATAAACTACTATTTACGTGAAGAGCTTAATTATAAAACCGATGTTAAATATAATATGTTTGGCAACGTTCATCCATGGGATAGAAGCAACAACAACACAGGTAAAAACCTACGTTTAGCCATGGCGCAAAACCCGTATTTAAACGTTATGATTCAATCAGGTTACTACGATGGTGCGACTAATTATTTCGATGCTAAATATACCTTGTCGCAGCTTGATCCAAGCGGAAAAATGAAAGACAGACTGTCTTTTAAAGGTTATAAAAGTGGCCACATGATGTATTTGCGCTACCAAGATTTAGAAGCTTCGAATCAAGATATTCGTGAGTTTTTAAAAGCAACATTACCGAATAAAACTACCCCTGCGAAATATCAAAGTAAGCCATAAACAATAACGTTATATCAAATGTTTGCGTTATTAGTCAGCGTTGTCGGTGTAAAAACTGACAACGCTGTCGCTTTTAATTTAACCAGCAGTAGGCAAATGTAGTTTGCTTATTGCTAGGCTCGCCAATTGGTTACTCTTCGTCATCAATAATATCTGGCGTAACCGTATCCACAACATCAACAGCGCCACCCACTACGGTCGTAGTCACATCAACCGCGGTAGAAATAACCGTTGCCGCAATACAGCCCGACAAACTAAAAATTACGCCCAACAATAAAAGGCCTTGTGCTATTTTTTTCAAAACAATTTCACCAAATAAGTAAAAATATTCATTCAGAATACGATAATTAAATGATAAATCAATAAATGAATTCAGGCACCTGTTAGTAATAATGCTGCTGGGATAGTTATGCTTTTCAAAGCCCAACAAAGAGACTTTATTTTTTATAAGAGATAAACTGTCGCCATTAATGATTTAACGATGATATTTATGGGCTATTTACTTGCAGTGACCCTATTGTGGGCATTTTCATTCAGTTTAATTGGCGTTTATTTAGCAGGCCAAGTTGATGCCTGGTTTAGCGTTTTAATGCGCATTGCGCTGGCAACTTTAGTCTTTTTACCGTTTTTAAAATTAAAAAAAACACCCAAGGCCTTAGCTTTAAAACTGATGCTTATTGGCGCAGTTCAGCTTGGCGTAATGTATAGCTTTTACTACCACTCCTTTTTATATTTGTCGGTGCCCGAAGTCTTATTATTTACCGTGATGACCCCTATTTATATTACCCTGCTTAATGATGCCCTTGAAAAGCATTTTAATCCTCGGTTTTTTCTTATCGCTATTATTGCGGTATGTGGTGCGTTAGCTATTCGCTACGAAAGCATTAACAGCAACTTCTTGGTAGGTTTGTTACTCGTGCAAGCCGCCAACATGTGCTTTGCCACAGGGCAAGTAACCTACAAGCACTTAATGATCGACAGTAAACTCGACCACAAAACCGTATTCGGCTGGTTTTTTATTGGTGCATTCATTGTCGCTTCTGTTTGTTATGTGTTATTTGGCAATAGCGATAAATTACCCAGCACGCCAACTCAGTGGGGGGTGCTAATATACTTAGGTATCGTTGCTTCCGGTTTAGGCTATTTTGGCTGGAATAAAGGTGCAACGCTTGTCAATGTCGGAACATTAGCAGCAATGAATAATTTACTTATTCCAGCAGGCATTGTTGTTAACGTGCTGATATGGAATACAGAGGCTGACATACTCAGGTTAAGTATTGGCGCTGGGATTATTTTCGCTGCCTTATTACTTAATCAAATAAAAGCTAAACCTTCAAATAACGAACATAATGCGCTGTAACTTATGAAATAGCGCCAACATTTGATGAGCTACGAATGTTCAGCTTGTTTCGACCATATTAATCAGGCAAGCATCATTCAAAATAACGTATATGTTTTAATGATAAATAGCGTGGCGAAAGCACTTTCTTCATCGATAAAAAAGGCCACCAAATGGTAGCCTTTATTTACAACAGCTTTAACTGCCATATATTCATAGAGTTAGAGCTAAAGTTAGTTAAGTTAAGTCAAATCAGTTAAGCTAGATTTCGTAACTAATCACTTGATAACCTAGCGCTTCTAGCTGAGGCCTTAAGGTGTTAGCATCGCCAACCACTACCATTAACATCTCACTTAAGTTTAAGTGTTTTTTCGCTAAGGAATTAATCTCTGCCTTGCTAATATTGGCGACTATATTATTGCGCTCTTTAACAAAGTCTGCACTTAAGTCGTGCTCCAAAATTTGTGCTAAAAAGCTTAACTTACGACCCGGAGTTTCATACTTTAAGGCATCTTTTTGGTTAATGGCATTGCGCATAAAGGCTAGCTCTTCATCACTTATACCTTGCTCTGCGTAACGTTTAATTTCTTTAACAAACTCAACAATCGATTTATCGGTAACGTCTGCACGTACTTCTGCACTGGCGGTAAATGTGCCGGAAAATTTATTACCATAGAAATACGAACTTGCACCGTAGGTATAGCCCTTATCTTCTCGTAAATTTAAGTTAATACGGCTATTGAAAGCACCACCTAGCGGGAAATTCATTAAATAAGCACGATAGTACTCGCCTGTGATGTCTTGCGTAAGTGAGCGCTTACCTATGCGAATTACCGATTGTGCTGCGTTATCTTTATTAACTAAGTAAATAACTCCACGTTTAGCATTAGATTCAGGTAAGTCTAATAACAAGGGTTTTGCTGCACCTGTTAAAGCATTAAATAAACTTAAAGACTTTAATACCGCTGTTTTCTCTAAATCTGATACCAGTATTATTTCACTGCCTTTAGCTTTAACTTGTTGTTGATAAAGTGCTTTAACATCGGCTAGTGCAATATTCGTTAATGACGCCTCTGAACCATTACTAGACGTTGCCGCAATGTTGTCTGCATGTAGTAATTGGCGATAAGCATTTGCCGCTAAATAGCCTGCATCTTTTTTGCCATTAATTGCGCCTTGAATCGCGTTGTTTTTATTACGATCAAATTCATTTGGCAAGAACGCAGGTTGCGTAAGCTTTTCATACACTAACGCAAGTGTGGCATCAATGTGCTTAGTTAAGGCGTTTATATTAATCGATAAATATTGCGTGCCTGCTGAAATGTTAACCGAGGCACCAAGCTTTTGCAGCGCTTTACTCATGTCTTCTGCGCTTCGCTGCGTAGTAGATTCATTTAACATGGCCGCTAACAATGATGCTGTGCCTGCCTTTTCTTTATGCTCAAAGTAATGACCTGCAGGAATTTTTATCAACATTGACGTTGTTGGTGTTTCAGTACTTTGCGTTGCGAGTATTTTAATGCCGTTAGCAAAAGTTTCTCGCCACATTTGAGGAACTTCAACGGCTTTATTTGCGCCAGCAACTGGAGTTACACTGCGATCAAAGTCATCTTTTGCTTTACGGACTTGTAAATTTTGGGCGGTAGCGCTTTCAAGTGTTGGAAGCACTCGTTTAGGTGCAACGAAATTATCAGGAGCGGCAACAAATGCCAACTGCCCTTTTGGCACTATACTCATGATCACGCCATGTTTATTTTTAAGATATTTTTTATAAACACGCATAACATCAGCTTTAGTTACGTTGGCATAGCGAGCGATGTCTTGTTCAATATAATTTGGGTTGCCTTTGAAAGTTTCATTCGCCGCTAACTGACTTACTTTACCGGCAACACTTTGCAAACCAAACACAAAACCTGCTTCCATTTCAGCTTTAGCTTTAATTAAATCGTCATCTTCAACACCACGTGCTTCAAATTCGACTAGAGTATCACGAATCACTTTTTCCATATCTGCTAAGGTTTTACCAGAAGCCGGGTGAGGTAAGGCTAGCAGGTTAAAAGTACAAGCGAGCTCAGCACATGGGTGACTTACTGAGGCTTGCACCGCTAGCTGATTTTTCACTAAGTTTTTATACAATAATGACGTTTTTCCACCACCTAAAATGCTCGACAACAAATCTAATGCCGCTTCATCTTTATGCCTAACACTTACCGTTGGATAAGACATATACACTAAAGGCAAGTGCACATTATCTTCCATAGAAATATAACGATCTGCGTCTATAGTAAATTGCGGTTTTTCAGGCATGTTAACTTCAGGACCACGAGGAATGCTACCAAAGTATTTGTTCACCATAGCTAAGGTTTCAGCGACATTTAAGTCGCCACCTAAGGTTAAAGTCGCGTTGTTAGGGCCATACCAACGTAAGAAAAAGGCTTTTAAATCATTAACATTTACACGATTTAAATCGTCGATATAACCAATAGTTTGCCATGAATATGGATGACCAACAGGATACATAGCTTCCGCTACACGTTCGCGTAATAATCCATAAGGACGATTTTCGTAATTTTGACCGCGTTCGTTCTTGACGGTTTCACGCTGTATTTCAAATTTTTCTTGGGTGACTGCATCAACTAAAAAACCCATGCGGTCAGCTTCAAGCCATAACATTTTTTCAAGTTGGTTAGCGGGTACTGTTTGAAAGTAATTTGTTCGGTCACTGTTGGTTGTACCGTTCATGGTACCACCAGCTTCAGTCACTATTTTAAAATGCTCGTCGTCTGCAACATTTTCTGAGCCTTGAAACATCATATGCTCAAAAAAATGTGCAAAGCCAGACTTGCCAATATCTTCGCGAGCCGAGCCAACATGGTAAGTCATATCAACGTGAACGAGTGGGTCAGAGTTATCTTGATGAAGTATCAGTGTTAAACCGTTATCTAATACATATTTCTGATAGGGAATTACTGTTTTTCCAGCTTTACTGTCTACACGCTCAACAAAGGTTATGCCAGGTACTGTTATTGCTGGCTCTTTAGTCGCTGCTTGTTTAGTGTTTTCACATGCCGTTAAACACAGACATAACAAGGGTAGCATCCATTTATTCAAAATATTCACCTTTAGGTACAACTATTATATTGAGTTATCTCAATACTAACTAAATAGACAACAAGCACAATAGCTTGTTTGTTATATTTTGCTAAAAATATTGTAAAATTTAGTAACGCTGTTTACCGATAAACCCTATATTTTTGAACTAATAGGTAAGCGACTGATGGCGCGCTAGAAACCACTGTTTAATCGATATTCAGTTACTTTATTAGAAAATATGTTACGCTCGATCAAAAAGCCTAAATAGAGCTTAACAACACTTGGAGCAATGAGATGAAAGACCTGCCGCAGACTTCAGCTGAACATTGGGTTGATATTATCGCTAAAAGTGAACTGCCTGCTATCACCTCTACAGCTAAAATGCTGGACAAATTTAATAATGATGATAAATCGTCTTTACCTAAATTAAGTCAGGCAATTTTGCATGATCAAGCGCTTTCTTCTTGTCTGCTTAAAGTGGCTAATAGTGTGCAACACTTTAGTGTTAATAAGGTAAATACTGTTTCTCGTGCTGCAGTGATATTGGGGATTAGGTCAGTAAAAAACATTTGCCTTACCTCTAAATTAGTTGAAGGACTGTTATCAAATAAAGAACTTAACCCTAAAATTTACCATCAATTAACACAATCAATGGCGAGCTCCTTTTATGCCGGGCTATTAGCCAAAATGATGGCACCACAATATGCAGAAGATACTCAGGAAGAACTCTATTTAGCAGCAATGCTCTATCGAATAGGCGAAACTGCCTTTTGGATTGTAGGTGGAGAGTCTGCCGAAGAATTGATCTCGCATAACGATATGGCCACAGAAAGCTTTCGTCAAAAATGCATTAATGAAATTGGCTGCGATTTTTCACAGCTTAGTACTGAACTTGTTAAAACATGGGGCTTAAGCGATTTATTATTAAAAGCTTTAGATAAACCTAAAAGTCGAACGATTGAAATTCAAATAATTTATTTTGCGGATAAGCTCAGTAACACAATTGCAAATCCAAGCTGTAGCGCAGAAGAGTTTCAGCAACTGTTAACAGATATAGCGAAGTTAACTGGCTTAAATGTTCGACAGTTAGTCCTGAAAATTGAGCATTTACGTGAAAGGGCTAACAAACTACTAGCATCGTACGGTGCTTCGGCTTTAACCAAGCATATTAAACCTTTGCCAAAAGAAGGTGACTTCCAAGGTAATAAGTACCAAGTTTTAAAGCCTAATCCTGAGAAAGAAATTAATTTGCTTAGTACTTATAGTAAGCTCAATACCTTACTTAAATCGTCGACCGACTTAACAGAGTTTATACAATTAACCTTGCAAGCTATGTCAACAATATTTGCTTTCGAACATTGCAGTTTATTTTTAGTTGTTGATGATAAAAAGGCGATTAAATCACGTTTTACATACGATATAACCGGAAAACAATCAGACATAAATACCAAGTTTTCTCTTGTACGAACTAATAATGTTTTTAGCTACGCTATGGATAATGGCCAAGCCATTTTAGTAAAAGATCGCCAAGAAGCTAAATGGTATCAATTCATTACCGGTGAAATTGCCGAGTTTATGGTTAAAGGCTCAGTAATAATTTGCCCAATTAAAGTGGCGCAAACACCGATAGGTGTAATTACCGCACAAGTTTTTCAACATGATAAAGAGATTTCTAGTACAGATTTTGATCTTTGTTCTGCACTAGTCGAGCACCTTAACTTGTGCTTAACCATGCTTTCATACAAAAACAAATAAAGTAAACTTTCCTCAGTCTTTCGTTACTTACCAGCACCCACTTAAGTTTTTGTGTAATTATATTACAACTTTAAATTTTATCTGTGCTAAGTATATTTTCGGTTCATAATTTACTTACTCATATTTCAAGCAAAAAAAAGAGTCGACAACTAAGTTATCGACTCAAAAGCTATATGGGGAAGCTTAAATTCAAACTTTCACAACAAGTGTTAAATTTGGAAACAAGGTAATTATAGAGTAACAGCTCTAAGTATGTAAAGCTCATTTTGTAATTTTTTTACATTTTTAGTTATTTAATTACCTTTGAACCCATTATCTGTGTTCAAAAGTCGATAAATAGCACGCTATTGATAAACGTTTTGCTTTGGAAATGGCATAGAAAGAAGCATTGATGGTGTCTATTCGTGATGTTCACCCAGCTAAGCATTGACTTTACTATCTAAGCTTTTGACTCTCTTGAGTATCAAGCACTGATCATCCAGAGTTCAGGATAAATAAAATGAAGGAATAAAACTAAAAAAAAGGCCTCTGCGTAGAGGCCTATAAAGTAACACTCGTTGAAGGGATCATTAAGTGTTATTTAATAAGAACGTTTAGCTAGTGAAATAATTTCACAACAGCATAAACATTATAACAATAAGGCACATTAATACTGGCATTAATGTGCTTGCTCCCAGTTATCACCAATACCAGCTTCAGCAATTAGCGGTACACTCATGGTGATAGCATTATTCATTACCTCTACCAATGTAGCCGTGGTTGCTTCAACAATATCTTGATGAATTTCAAAAATTAATTCATCGTGCACTTGCATGGTCATTTTAATTCTAGGGTCGTTTTGCTCTTGAATCCAAGCATCAACATCTAGCATAGCCTTTTTAATAATATCGGCGGCTGTACCTTGCATTGGCGCATTTATAGCAGCACGCTCAGCCGCTTTTTTGCGCATACCATTTTTAGCATTAATATCGGGTAAATAAAGTCGGCGACCAAATAAGGTTTCAACATAACCCGTTTCTGTCGCTTTTTGACGGGTATCTTCCATGTATTGCGATACATTAGGGTAACGTTCAAAGTACTTATCCATATAAGCTTGCGCGGTATGGCGAGGTACGTTTAACTGTTTTGCTAAGCCAAAGGCTGACATGCCATAAATTAAACCAAAGTTAACCGCTTTAGCGCTGCGACGTTGATCGCTGGTAACTTCGTCTAGCGGTACGGCAAAAATTTCTGCTGCTGTTGCTTTATGTACATCTTTACCTTCAGAAAAGGCTTTTACTAAGCCGGGATCGTCAGATAAATGCGCCATAATACGCAATTCAATTTGCGAGTAATCGATAGCGACAATTTTATGCTCAGGTGGCGCAATAAAGGCTAAGCGAATTTTTCGTCCTTCTTCACTACGAATAGGAATATTTTGCAAGTTTGGATCAGTAGAAGAAAGTCTACCCGTAGCTGTAACGGCCTGATGATAAGAGGTATGTACCCGATTAGTTTTATTGCTAACCAATAGCGGTAGTTTATCCGTATAAGTAGACTTTAACTTACTTAAACCACGGTTCTCTAAAATAACTTTCGGTAATGGGTAATCTAAAGCTAATTCTTGCAGCACTTCTTCTGCCGTCGAAGGCGCGCCTTTAGGTGTTTTCTTAATAACCGGAATTTTAAGTTCGTCAAATAAAATTACTTGTAATTGCTTAGGAGAACTTAAGTTAAAGCTTTTACCTGCTAAATTATGTGCTTCAATTTCTAGCTCGGCTAAACGTGCACCTATCGACTGGCTTTGTTCTGCGAGCATATCACGGTCTATCAACACACCATGCTGCTCCATGCGAGCAAGCACCGGTAATAGTGGCATTTCAATATCAGTAAATACCGAGAGCTGCGAAGTGATCTTGGCTAATTGTGGGTAAATAGCTTCGTGCAAACGCATAGTAATATCGGCATCTTCAGCGGCATAATGTCCAGCCTTTTCAATATCAATTTGATTAAAAGTAAGTTGTTTGGCGCCCTTGCCTGCTATTTCTTCAAAATGTACTGTTTTATAGTCTAAATATTTTTCTGCTAACGCATCCATGTTGTGGCGCGTTGCCACACTATTAAAACAATAAGACTCAAGCATGGTGTCAAATTTAATGCCCTGCATTTCAATATTGTAATGCGATAATACATTGGCATCATATTTTAAGTTTTGCCCGACTTTAAAGACAGTATTACTTTCTAATAATGGCTTAAGCTGCTCAAGCACCCACGTTAATGATAAATGCTCAGGTGCATCAATATAGTCATGCGCTAAAGGAACATAAGCAGCCTTCCCCACTTCTATACAAAAAGATAAACCGACTAACTCAGCTTTCATATAATCAACGCTAGTGGTTTCAGTATCAAAAGCAAAAAGCTCAGCTTTGTTTAGCTTTTCAAGCCAAAGTGTAAAACTAGCTTGGTCTAGAATAATCTCGTATTCGCTATCAACGGCTGCTGGAATTTCTGCAACTTCCGCGCTTTGTTGAGTACTTTGCGCAGCACCTTTACTATCGCCTGCATCTAAGTCAGCTAATAAGCGTTTAAGTTCGTACTTTTTATATAATGTTCTTAATGTTTCTGTGTCTGGTGTTTTTGGCTTAAGTTCAGCAACGTTTTGCTCTAGTACTACATCAAGCTTAATGGTGGCAAGTTCATAAGATAACGGTAAAAATTCTAACGCTGTGCGTAAGTTTTCGCCGACTTTGCCTTTAACTTCATCAGCATGATCCATAACTTCTTGCAAACTTGGGTGAGCCGTTAACCATTTTACCGCTGTTTTAGGGCCGCATTTTTCAACGCCTGGAATGTTGTCAACTTTGTCTCCCATTAAGGCAAGGTAGTCAATTATTTGATCTGGGCGCACGCCAAACTTTTCAATTACGCCTGCTTCATCCATTTCAACATTGGTCATGGTATTGATTAAACGCACATGGGGATTTACTAACTGCGCCATATCTTTATCACCGGTAGAAATTACCGTTTCAATACCTAAAGCAGTAGCTTGATGAGATAAAGTGCCAATAACATCGTCTGCTTCAACGCCATCGACGACTAATAGTGGCAAACCCATAGCGGTAATAATGTCATGAATTGGCGCAATTTGTGTACGAAGGTCGTCTGGCATTGGCGGGCGATTAGCTTTGTAATCTGGATACATGTCATTGCGAAATGTTTTACCCTTCGCGTCAAATATCGCAATAATATTGCCATTAGGGTAATCTTTTTTCAAACTTCTGATCATATTCAAGACGCCAGTAATAGCGCCTGTAGGTTGACCTTCAGAAGTTGATAATGCTTGCAAATATGGCACGTGATATGCGCGAAATAAATAAGATGAACCATCGACTAAAATAAGCGGTGATTGGTCAGAAGTTGGCATGATAATTTTATAACTAGAAGAAAGATGGGGTAAGCATGCCATAATCGGCAAATTCTCTCTAGCACTTCATTATATTTAGTCACAAAAATAACCGAAATTGTGGATAAGTATGTTGAAAAGCACAGGAAAACCCCCTAAAGATCTGGCGAACTTTACGGCAAGTGTATTTTAATTAATTGTTATATAAGGAAAAAGGTAAGTCAGAAATCCTTTTCACATATTTTTTATTATTTTTATATTATGTGGATAAATAAATGTCCAAGCTTAGATTTACTTGTTCAATTAACGAACAATAAAAATTAGCGAGCTAAGAGATTACCAGAAAACAGCACCATTACCAGACAATTATTAAACTATTTTTACCCTTTTATGACACCTAGAAATAACAAAAAAACATAAGCTATATTTGGCAAGGGCTAGCTTAATTCGATGAATTTATTTTTGATAAAAATATAATTTTTATTTGCTAATTAATCCGAGGTGAATAAAAAAAAGCAACCGTTATACATGAATGTGAGTAACGCCAATGAGCGTTAATAACTAAATGTAAGGCATGTAAGCTCAGCAAATAAAAAAAGTCACTTTAGACTTACGTGTTAAGTAGCATAAAGTGACTTAGGTTATGTGCTTTATGGGCTTATTTTCTAAATAGGTGGCCCAACTAGCGTAGTAAATATACTCGTAATGATTAATACGGTAAGTGCGATAAACATCTCAATTGAAATAGAGCGCTTTAATGTGAGTACATGATGTTCTTCGGTGATCTGGGGTACTAGCGATAATTTATGCCACGCCCCCAACATAAGCATTGCACTGACCAATAATAATTTGAGTAATATTAATTGCCCATAACTCGAGGTGAACAAATCTGCCACTGTATCTAAGTATTGTAAAATCAGGGTAATGCCTGATGCTAAAAGTAGTACGATAATCATAATCGCAAGCTGACCAAATTGATGCATTAACCGCTTTACTTCAGTAAGTGCTAGTAACTGGCAACTTTTATAAAGTGGTAATAATGAACCTACCCAACAAGTAATGGCCAAAACATGAAGTACTAATAACGCTTTTATCCAGAGATTTTTTTCAGCACTGTGACCAGTAAAAGTAAAACTATAGGTAATGACTATCAGCACTACAACTGTTACCAAAATATTGAGCGTATTAAATAAGGGACTATATTTCCCCCAAGTACTCACCGCAACTATAGCGAGTAAAAAAGCAGGCATTCTTACCAAAGCTTGTTCGCCAATAACTGACTTCCAAGCTATTTCCAACATAAAGGCATCAGTCATGCCAGAGAAACCTGATTCAGCCATTGCCCCTGCCTCAATTGGCACCTGTAGTATAGAAGCAATTAACGCTAAGCTTAAACAAACCAAAGCCCCACGTTTTATATAGTTATTAAAAGTCGCAACGTTATTGGCGCTAGCTTTATTGTTGCGATTAAGTAAACGTAAAACTAAGGTACCGGCCAACGCTGCACTAGCAACATAAACTACTAACTTTAATAAAAGTAATAATACTGACCAGTAACTTAATTCCATTGCTTATCGTCCTAGTGATTATGGCTGTGCGAAGCAGGCATCGCTTGTTTCATTTCTTGATGCATACCATGCCCACCAATCATAAAGGTAAATGTACCTGTCATTTTATGACCATCACCACCTAAAACTACCCACTTAGCCGTGTACTGGCCTTCACTTAAAGTCGGTAATTTGTAATTAAACTGCTTACTCGCCTGTGCACTTGGCTTAAAGTTAAAATCTACTGTTTTATTACCTGAATCTGTAAGTAAAACTTTAGCTAATCTAACCTCACCACTAAAGGTCAAGACAAGCTCTTCAGGACTTTGCATCAACATAGCCTCATTCTCAGGTGATGACTGTGTCATTGACACATGTGCCGATGCTGTAAATGCTAATGCTAATGCTAGGCTTAAAAATGTCGCTACTGTATTAAATAATTTCATTACTACCTCTATTTATTAAAAAATTAAAACCAAAATTTTACGCCAGCAACAAATTCTGTTTCGCTGCTACTTTGCCCGTTTTGTTCTGCATAGTCTGCTGTAGTGCCAAACTTGTTTGTCCATTCAACACCGACATAAGGTGCAAATTGACGGGTGAATTCATAACGCACTCGAAAACCAATAGCACTACTTGATAAACCACTGCCTAAACCATTTTCAACATCACTTTTACCATACAGGGTCAGCTCGGCACGCGGTTGTACAATCAATTTTTGTGTCAGTAGTAATTCGTATTCTGCTTCAAAGGTTAATGCTGTATTACCGCCCTCGCCTAAGTAAGCGGTCATATCAATTTCAAACCAGTAAGGTGCTAGGCCTTGCACACCAAATGCTAGCCATTGACGGTTTTTGCCTTCTTTATAGTAGTCAACGCGAATACCTAATTGCGTATCCCAATATCCAGTCAGGGCATGTCCCCATAATATATCGGTTTGATTTTCTTCCAACTTACCCTCTGAAATATCACCTTCTGTTTTAATCACTAATCGATCAAATGTGGTGCCATACCAAGCTTGAAAATCGAATACGCCAGCATTAGCTTGCTCATTATATTCAAGCCTGTTGCCTAAGAGTGTATAAAAGCTATGTTCATCAGCCAGTGTTAGCCTATGCTCTTCACCTAAAGCATAAGGGCCTTTAGTTAACGTTGTGCCAGCCGAGTATGCATGTGGATCTCTAGCATCTTTAGGCGCGTCACCACTTTGTGGTTGCGGCTTTTCACCATCAGCACTAGCCATACCTGACATTTCATTTTGGGCAAATGTTTGCACGCTTACTAAAGGTAAGTAAAACAGCAGCGCGCTGATAAAAGGTTTAAACGATGTTAAATTTCTCATGATACAACCACCTCTCTAAACATACCTGCATCCATATGAAATAGTAAATGACAATGCCATGCCCAACGCCCCACATCATGTGGTGTAGTTAAAAAGCTGATCCGCTGTGCTGGTTGCACTGGGATAGTATGACGACGGACTTGAACATCACCCTGATCATTCTCTAAATCACTCCACATACCATGTAAATGCATAGGATGCGTCATCATGGTATCGTTTTGTAAAATCACCCGAATACGTTTATTGTGCTGCATATGTACTGGTGTACTTTTACCAAACTCTAGGCCGTCAAAAGACCAACTGTAGCGTTCCATATTACCGGTTAAATGCAGTTCAATTTCCGCTTCTGGCTCTTGATGATTAGCAATTCCATCCAAAGAATGTAGATCAGCCAATGTGAGTACACGGCGACCATTTTTACGCAAGCCAATGCCTGGGTCGTCTAAATTTGTTCTGGGCATGTCAACACGCATGTCAACTGATGCACCATATTCTGTTTTGGCATGACGAACTTTCGAACTCGCAACGCTAAGCGGGTTATCATGCATATTATGCTTACTATGGTCCATTGCCATTGCGCCATGTTGACTATGGTCCATTTTCATTGAACCTTGGCCCATGCCTGACTGCTTCATGTTAGCCATAGCACCATGGTCCATACCTGTCATAGCGCCTTTATCGTTGCCATGCCCCATATTACCCATGTTGCCCATCATGTCAGTCATCGTTAACCATTCAACTGGATCTAATATTGGTGTTGGCGCATCAATGCCCTCGGCAATTGACAGTGTGCCTTTTGCATAACCAGATCTGTCCATACTTTGAGCAAAAATAGTATAAGCATCGTTTTTAGGTTCAACAATTACATCGTATGTTTCACCTGGCCCAAAGCGAAATTCGTCAACGGTTACTGGTTCTACATTTTGTCCGTCCGCCTGTACGACCGTTAATTTTAATTCCGGTATTCTTACATCAAAAAAACTATTACTCGAACCGTTAATAAATCTTAGCCTGAGTTTTTCGCCCGTTTTAAATAAGCCTCTCCAGTTAGCCATGGGCGTGCTGCCATTCATTAGAAAGGTCATAGTTGATGCTGACAAATCGGCAAGATCTGTTGGGTTCATTCGCATTTCATGCCACATTTTTCTACGCTGCAAGGCATTGGCGACACCGCTATTTGACACATCATCAAAAAACTCAGGTACCGTAGGCTGGCTGAAATTAAATACATCACTCTGTACTTTTAATTTTCGGAACAATGCCATTGGATCATCATCTGTCCAATCTGATAATTGAATAACATGTTCGTTATCTGAACTAATAATGTCGGTTTCTCTTGGTTCAATAATAAGAGCGCCGTACATACCTGTCATTTCTTGGAAGCCACTGTGGGAGTGATACCAATATGTACCACTTTGCTGTAGTTTAAACTTATAAACAAAAGTTTCGCCAGGCATAATGCCTTTAAAACTAATGCCGGGTACACCATCCATTTGATATGGCAAAATGATACCGTGCCAATGAATAGAGCTAGGCACTGATAACTTGTTTGTTACTTTAATGGTAACATCATCACCTTCTCGCAATCGTAAAGTCGGAGCAGGTATTGAACCATTAATGGTCGTTGCCATACGAACAACACCGGTAAAATTTACTGGAGATTCGTCGATAACCAACTCAATAATTTTACCGCTAAGCTCTGGTGCATTTCCGGTGATTGTATCTGTAAATAACGATGAAGCTGCATGAATAATACTTGGAAACGCAGCTAGCACTCCTCCCGCGACAAGTCCTTGGACAAATCTGCGGCGAGGCATGGAAGATGACTGTATTTTATTAATGTCGCCCATTAACGGACTCCTCTTATTCGGAATATAAGTGCAGTATAAAGCTGATACCTGTCAATAACATGACTCAAACATGACAAAGTTGTAATCTTAATGTCATGTTGCTGTTTACACAGTTACGCCATAATGTATAAATATAGATGATTTAGGAAAACTTCATGCGATTACTTGTTGTAGAAGACGAACAAAAAACAGGTGACTATTTGAAACAAGGCCTGACGGAAGCCGGGTTTCAGGTGTCTTTAGTACGTAATGGTTTAGACGGTCATCATTTGGCGATGACTGAAGTATTTGACGTCATAATATTAGACGTAATGCTGCCTGACGTTTCAGGTTGGCGGATCTTACAATCACTTAGAGAAGCAAGTAATCAAACCCCAGTGCTGTTTTTATCGGCTCGCGATAGCGTTGATGACAGAGTAAAAGGCCTCGAACTTGGAGCAGATGATTACCTTATTAAGCCCTTTGCATTTTCAGAAGTATTAGCCCGTGTCAGAACACTTATTCGCCGTGGCGGAACACCGAAAATTGAAAACACGCTACAAATTGCTGATTTAGAAGTCGATATTTTAAAGCATAAAGTAAAGCGAGCCGGTAAAAATATACTATTAAGTAATAAAGAGTTTAGCCTGCTCGAATTAATGGTGCGTCGCGAAGGTGAAGTTTTACCACGCTCCTTAATTGCATCTCAAGTATGGGATATGAACTTTGACAGCGATACTAATGTTATTGATGTTGCCATTCGCCGATTACGTGGCAAAGTTGACGAAGGTTTCAACATTAAACTCATTCATACGGTAAGAGGCATGGGTTATAAGTTGGAGGTTCAAGTGAATGAAAGTTAACAAAAGACCTCTATCTCTGACTTTTAGAGTGGTTTTATTTGTCGCTGTAAGCACAATATTTAGTTTAACCTTTCTCGGCATACTAATAGATACCTCGATAAGACATCATTTTATTCAGCAGGATATTAATGAACTCAAAGTTATATCTTCTTCAATTAATGAGGCTCTTTCTAAAAATACCGACAGTAACGAAACGCTTACAGAAGAGTTATCGCAGGCGGTTTCAGGTCATCATGGCGTTTATTATCAAGTTAGCGACCAAAAAGGTAATTTTATCTATGCTAACGCTGCATTAAATTTTCAACACTTTACCACTGCACCTGCTATTGAAGGTGATTTTGATATTGAAAACATAACACATCAAGATGTTGGAAAATTCTCATACCGTGTATTAGCAACGACTTACCAAACGCCTAAAGCAACATACAAAGCAACTATTGCTATTGATATGAGTTTTCATACTCATTTTTTAACTCAATTTAGGCAAAGTTTAGGGGCGATTATGATTGGCGCTGCTGTTTTAGTGCTACTAGCTGGCTGGTTTGCTGTTCACCAAGGATTAAACCCGTTGCGCGGTCTGAGCAAGAAAATGCGAAATATTCAAACGAACAATTTTGAAATCAGGTTAGACGAAACAAACGTCCCTATTGAGCTATTAAATATGGTGCAATCATTTAACTTGATGTTAGATAGGCTGCAAAGTGAGTTTTTACGCTTATCTAATTTCTCTACCGATATTGCCCATGAATTAAGAACCCCCTTAACCAATATAATTACACAAACCCAAGTTGGGTTGTCAAAGCCTAGAGCGTCAGAAGAATATCAAGAACTGCTATTTTCGAATTTAGAAGAACTTGATAGGTTAACAAACATGGTGCGAGATATGCTTTGGTTAGCTAAAACTCAAAATGGCTTAATTAAGCCAAAACAACAAATATTAAATAGCCAAACAGAAATTGAAGCTTTATTTGAATACTTTGATGCCCTCGCCGAAGAAGCAAACATTACCTTTGTTCGCCAAGGTGATGATGTAAGTTTTTATTGTGACAAACTACATTTTCGCCAATTACTCTCTAACTTGTTATCAAACGCCATTCGATATACTGCAAAGGGGTTGTCGATAGTAGTCAAAACTGAAGTAACAGTGCAAGGGCAAGTCGCTATTTCGATCAGTAATCTAGGGGATAAAATACCCGCAGAACATTTGCCTTATTTATTTGACCGATTTTATCGTCCTGATAAATCCAGACAACGCCACAGTGAAGGTGCTGGCTTAGGCCTTGCCATTGTTAAAGCGATGGTAGAAGCAAATAGTGGCGAAGTAACGGTTACTTCAGATGATGATAAAACCACCTTTAAGGTTTTATTTAATGCACCACCAAACAGAGTTTAGAAGTAACGAGCATAAAAAAACCACCTTTAGCTTCTATTCTTATGTCGAATAAAAGTTAACCGGTGGTTTTCTAACAGGTTTTATCTTTTAAAATTATCTCGTCAAATAGTGTCGATAATTAAACTTACATAGTGACAAATTCTTCCGCAGACGTTGGGTGAATAGCGACTGTGTTATCGAAATCAGCTTTGGTTGCGCCCATTTTCATAGCAACAGCAAAACCTTGTAATAATTCATCGCTGCCAAAACCTATACTATGAATACCCACTATTTTTTCTTCTTTACCCACACAGACCAATTTCATGCGTGTTGGGTCGCGATAGTCTTCGGTTATAGCTTGATACAGCGCAGTAAATTGAGAGTTATATACTTTAACTTGATCTTCACCATGCTCAGCAATAGCTTCAGCTTCGGATAAGCCAACAGTACCAATAACTGGGTGGCTAAATACCACGGTAGCAATATTAGAATAATCTAAATGCTCGTTCGGTTTATTGTTAAATAAACGCTCACACAAACGACGGCCCGCGGCTACGGCTACAGGCGTTAATTGTGCTCGGCCCGTATTGTCGCCTACTGCATAAATACCATCAACGTCGGTATTTTGAAATTTGTCTGTTGGAATAAAACCGCGTTCATTAAGCTTGATACCTGTTGCTTCGATATTAATATTATCGGTTGCAGGTTCACGACCAATGGCCCAAATCAAGCTGTCTACTGGCCCAATACTTTTGCCATTTTCTAAATGAATAGTTAATTTACCATCGTTATGTTTTTCAACACGTGTAGGCACGCTCATGGTGTGTAATGTAGGACCATGTTTAGCCATTTGCTCGACTAAGGTGTCGCTTAGCATGTCGTCAAAACCACGAAGCGGCTTTTCTTTACGCACTAATAAATGAGACTCGCTACCAAGTGCATGCAAAACACCCGCAAGCTCTACCGCAATATAACCAGCGCCAACAACTGCTACTTTTTCAGGTTGCTCGGTTAATGCAAAGAAACCGTCTGAATCTATGCCATATTCTGCCCCTTCAATATTTGGACGACTTGGGCGCCCGCCTGTGGCAATAGTAATATGGTCGGCCGTATATAAAGTGCCATCAACTTCAACGGTATTTTTGTCAACAAACTTTGCAAAGCCATTAATAACGGTAACATCATTACTCGCAAAACCACGTGCGTAAGCAGCATGAATGCGTTCAATATAAGCTTCTCTGTTTTCAACTAGCTTAGCCCAGTTAAAGCTTTGCAGGGGCGCTTTAAAGCCGTAGTCATTAGCGTAATGCAATGCATCAGCAATTTGACCGGCATACCACATAGCCTTTTTCGGTACACAACCTACATTTACACAAGTGCCACCAATGTGTTTTGCTTCGATAACGGCAGCTTTTTTACCTAAACGAGCAGCTCTGTTTGCCGAAGCAATACCGCCACTGCCAGCGCCAATTGAAATGTAGTCAAAATGTTGCGTCATAGTTTTACCTTATTTTTGTCAATGTATTAATTGCGTTTATACTAATTTAAGTTCTGGTGGATATTAAATACAGAAAACCAATAACTTATTACAGCAATACTTATAAGTAATATCAGACCTTAATCTGATGTTTTAAATTTCATCAGCACTTTTATTTTAAGTGCTCGATAAAGTCATCCGCTATCAGCGGTTTAGAAAACAAATAGCCCTGAATGTAGAAACATTGTTTATTCACTAAATAATTTAACTGTTCTTGTGTTTCAACACCTTCTGCCACACATTTAATACCAAGGCTTTTTGCCAAAACTAGTGTCGCCTCAATAATGGCTTCGTCTTTTTTATCTAAACCGATACCATGGACGAAGCTTTGATCTATTTTAATAACACTCAACGGTAACCGCTTCAAATAAGATAAAGATGAAAAACCGGTACCAAAATCGTCAAGCGAAAGTAACACGCCCATGTTCACTAGCTCTTTCATCGTTTTTATGGCTTGTTCAGGCTCAACAATAAAAGCACTTTCGGTAATTTCTATTTTCAATGCGCTGGCAGGCAAATTAAATTTATCTAACAAACCACGAATAGATGAAACAAGATTGCTATGGTTAAAGTGTTTAACTGAAAAATTTACCGAAAGATAAAAATTAGGTCGGTATTTACGCCAGCACTGTAATTGTATGAAACCTCTTTCCATGGCTTGTTCTGTCATAGGTATAAGCATACCTAACTCTTCTGCAAGTGCAATAAACTCTACTGGTGATATAACCTCATCGTTGTGGTGCCATCGCATTAAAAGTTCAGCGCCAACGGCTGTATTATTATCCTGCGTATTAATGATTGGCTGATAAACGTTAAAAAACTCTTGTTCGTTTAACCCTATTTTCAAATTGGCTTCGTCTGTTAGTCGTGCTTTTGCTTCTTTATTCATTTGCTCGGTAAAGAATTGAAAATTGTTACGACCTAATTGCTTGGCGTGGTACATAGCCACATCAGCATTTCTAAACAATTGCTCTGAGTCTTCTGCATCATTTGGATATAGCGAAATACCAATACTTGCGCCGACACTGACAAGATTATTATGTAAGGTAAATGGTTTCTGCACTATATCGATAATTTTCTGTGCTATATGCGCAAGATCATTAACGCTATTAAAGCGTTCAAGTAGAACGACAAACTCATCGCCACCAATGCGAGCTAATGTATCTTCGGATCGCAAAGACGTGGTAAAAAGTGTAGAGACCTCTTTTAATAACAAATCACCAAACTCATGCCCTAAAGAATCATTAACTTGCTTAAAGCGGTCGAGATCTATAAAGAATAAAGCGATTGGCGTTCGACTTCTGCGCGAAGAGGCTATAGCTTGCCTCAGTCGATTTAACAGTAGCGCTCTATTAGGCAAACTTGTTAGGTGATCATAATTAGCCATTACATGTAATTTTCTGCGCCTTAATTGTCGAAATCTAACCCAGATTGAGATAACAACAATGATAACAGCGGCATACAAAGTATAAGCAACCGGCGAAAGCCAAGGTGCATAATTAACATGAATACGAAGAAGCGCAGGTTTTGAATATTGTCCCGTTACTGTTGATTTTACTTGCACTTGAAAAGTGTACTGACCTGCATCTAGATAAGGAAATACAACATAATTTTGTTGGCTTTGAGGAAACGAAACACCTCCGACAAAGCCATATTTAAATATTGGATTCTCATTTTTTCCAAAAGTGAAGTCACTAAAATCTATACGAATACCAAAGTCATTATAATTTAAGTGTATTTTTTCATCATTAAAAAGTCGGCTTGAGGTGTTAAGTGTGCGCGATAATGCATCAACGTTCACAATACTAACGGTATTCAAATCGTCTTTATTTTTGTTATTAAGCTTTATCGGGTCGAAAATGCTGACACCTGAAATACCACCATAGACAAACCGCCCATCAGCTAATGTCAAAAAAGCCCCAGCATTGAACTCTGAACTTGCTAAACCATCAAACTTATTAAAACGTCTTATATGCTGATCAGTCGAACGTATTCGATATATGCCGCTGTGGCTCGACACCCAAACATTGTCTTCGCGATCAATTTGAATACCATAAAGGTTTACATCTAGAATGCTATTGTGCTCATCAAAGAAATGCTTAACTTCAAAGGTATTCGGGTCGATAGCTATTAGCCCAACCTGCAAATATGAAAACCAAATAAGACCTTTGCTATCACGACTCCAATTATCGATATAACTAAAACCATCTCTTGATACGCCTTGAGGACGGTAAACTGGCGTTAACTTTTTAGTTGATTGATTATATTCCCATAACGTATCTGTACCAGAAATAAGCACATTGTTAGGGTCATCAGAGAATGAAGGCATAATATGCCGAACATAATTGTTATCAAAATAATCAGGTAAATCATCAAGTGTGCTTACTTCACCTGTTAGTGCATGAATCTTTTGAATACCTTGGTTAGAGGTTAACCAAATATAGTTGTCGATACTTTCAATGCTTAGCCAGTCGTTAGCTTTCGTTAATATTTTCTGTGTTTTTTCAGGAAAATTAGGCGTTATTATGCTTTTTTTATCAACATCGAAAATAACAATACCAGAAGCCGTTGATAGCCAAAGTCGCCCCAGGTAATCTTTTTCCATTTCATAAATGTTACTTTGCGTAAATGTTGTTTTATTGTTGTTATTCAACAGATAACGTTGAGTATTGTCGGTGACTAAATTGATAAGATTAAGGCCATTATTGGTTCCTACCCACAATCTATTTTTTTGTGTGGTGACTATGGCAGTAACATTGCCATGAGATAAACTATTTTGATTAGAATAATCATAATTATAAGTGGTTACTATTTCAGTCTTAGGATCCCAACGATACGCACCAGAACTATTAGAGCCCATCCATAACAAGCCATTACTATCCACCAATAAACTAATAACACTCGGGTCTGCAACTGCCTTGAAATGTTCACTAAACTTAAACAAAAATTCATTCTTATCTGTAGCAGTATCAATGCGATAAACCCCTTGGGTTGTTGCCACATAAATAATATTTTCTGTGGCTAACAATTGCCAAACAGAGGTATTTTCAATCGCTATTTTGTAGGGTAGGTATTCACTTTTAGCCTGCAGAAATGCTGTTAGTTCTTGCTCAGAAAAACTAAAAACGCCATCGTTTGAACCCAAGTAATAATGACCGTTCAAAAATGCAGCACTATAAGATTTTGAAGACTCTAATTCATTAAAATTACTGCCCGCCGTTGGGCTATGCAAAACCGAAGGTAATTGAATAATCTGTTCAGCTTCGACGTTATATACGAAAGTCCCTGATCGGCTAAAAAACATTAATCGTTCGTTTAAAATTGCTAAACCGTATAATATATCAGCACCCGATAGATACGGTGTAAAATCAAGTGTCTTTATAACTACGCCAGATTTTGCATCGTAATTAATAGCGGTATTCTCGGTTAAAAACCAAAAGCTGTGGTTTTTTTTATCCTCAATAATACGCCAAATTTCTAAATCATTTTTATTAAAGCCAATACTAAAAATTAACTGATATTCTTCTGTTAAAGGGTTATAGCTATATAAGCCTTTACCCGATAAAGAAATCCAAACTAAACCATCGCTTGCCACATAAATATTGTTAACACTAAATTTATTAAAATCATTGTCAGGGCCCATTAAGGTGCTGATTTTATAGCCATCATAAATGTTAATACCATTTTCTGTACCAAACCAAATATACCCTTGTTTATCTTGTGCTATCGCTTGTGCACTGGCCTGAGCTAAGCCATCTTCTACCGTAACTCTCTCAAGCATTACATTATTCATTTTTGCCGTAGCTGAACCAGAGAAGCCACAAAAGCAAACAGCAATAAAAACCGTTATTACAAACAAAAACTGATTGATTTTTAACATATTTTCAAAACTCAATTCTCGATAATAAAAGATAAAATAATTAATGGCACTGACATAAAAATTAAGTATGGCATTGTTTCACAGAAACTTTCTTACATTACGAGTAATAGTAACACGTTGTTATTGACTATTTTATAGGGCCAGATATTTATACGCTTCAACAACTAAACCTTGAATTAATCTATTCTGCCCTTATCTTTACTAGCAATGTCTAACAAAAATAGTGCTCAATATGACCAATCCATTATTACAAGCCACACCATTACCACAATTCTCTAAAATTAAGCCTGAACATATTAAACCTGCGATTGAAGAGTCTATTGCTAATTGTAAAAAAATTATTAGCGAAGTTTTGGTTAATAATACGCAATTTACTTGGGATAATTTGGTTGCACCTATTGATGAAGTTGACGACGTATTAAGTAAATTATGGTCACCTATTTCACACATGAACTCAGTGGTAAGTAGCGATGACCATCGCGAGGCTTACGAGTCATGCTTGCCACTTTTATCTGAATACGGCACTTTTGTTGGGCAACATGCGGGCTTATTTTCAGCTTATCAGCAATTAAGTGAAAGTGCAGCGTTTAAAGAGCTGAACACCGCTCAGCAAAAAGTAATCAACAACGCTTTACGCGATTTTAAACTTTCAGGTATTGCGCTAAATGAACAAGACAAAAAGCGCTACGGTGAAATTTCAACGCGTTTATCTGAACTTAGCTCGACCTTTGGTAATAATATTCTTGATGCTACACAAGCCTTTAGCGTTAATATTACTAACGAGAAAGAACTTACTGGTTTACCTCAAAGCGCAAAAGAAGCCGCAAAAGCCTTAGCCGAATCACAAGAAAAGTCAGGTTGGTTATTTACCCTAGACATTCCAAGTTACTTACCGGTAATGACTTACTGTGAAAATAAAGCATTACGCGAACAAATGTATCGCGCCTTTGTCACACGCGCATCAGAAATAGGGCCAAATGGCGGCGAATTTGACAACAGCCCAATTATGGCAGAATTACTCTCATTACGTCACGAGCTCTCTACTTTGTTAGGCTTTGACAGCTTTGCCGATAAATCGTTAGCCACTAAAATGGCGCAAAACACTAACGAAGTACTAGGATTTTTAGAAGATTTAGCGATTAAATCAAAAGCTCAAGGCGAACAAGATTTTGTAGAAGTTACAGCCTTTGCAGAAAAAACTTTTGGTCAAAGTAATTTACAAGCTTGGGATTTACCTTATTACAGCGAGAAATTGAAACAAGATCGCTACGCTATTTCTGACGAAGAACTGCGCCCATATTTCCCAGAAAGTAAAGTGGTAGCCGGCTTATTTGAAGTTGTGCATCGCTTGTTTGGCTTACAAATTAGCGAACGAAAAGACGTAGATACTTGGCACAAAGACGTTAAGTTTTTTGATGTTTTAGACAACAAACAACAGCTGCGCGGTAGTTTCTATTTCGACTTATACGCTCGTTCGAAAAAGCGTGGCGGTGCTTGGATGGATGATTGCGTTGGCCGTCGTGAATTAGCGAACGGCAATATTCAATACCCGGTTGCCTACTTAACGTGTAACTTCAATGGTCCAGTTGGCGACAAACCTGCGTTATTTACACATGACGAAGTCGTCACCTTATTCCACGAATTTGGTCATGGCATTCACCATATGTTAACGCAAATTAATGCCGCAGGAGTTTCAGGCATCAACGGTGTGCCATGGGATGCTGTTGAATTACCTAGCCAATTTTTAGAAAACTGGTGTTGGCAACCAGAGGCATTAGCCTTTATTTCTGGCCATTACCAAACCAATGAGCCTTTACCTCAAGATATGCTCGACAAAATGCTAGCAGCGAAAAATTTTCAATCTGCCATGCAGATGCTTCGTCAATTAGAGTTCAGTTTATTCGACTTTAAAATGCATGCGCAATACTCACCAGAAAAAGGTGATGAAATTCAGCAAGTGTTAAATCAAGTACGTGAAGATTACGCAATTATCAAGGCACCTGAATTCAACCGTTTTCAGCATAGCTTTGGCCATATTTTTGGTGGTGGTTATGCAGCAGGCTACTACAGCTATAAATGGGCTGAAGTATTATCGGCAGATGCATTTTCTCGTTTTGAAGAAGAAGGCATTTTCAACCAAAAAGTTGGTCACGACTTTTTAACCAATGTGTTAGAAATGGGCGGTTCAAAAGAACCAAGCGAATTATTTAAAGCCTTTCGTGGTCGCGAGCCTCAAATTGACGCATTATTACGTCATAGCGGCATCACAGGTTAAATTCCATGGCATTAGAAACAATTGACGATATTTATCAACGCGCCGCCGCCCGCAAAGGTGGCGCAGCCAAGCTTAATATTTTGCTGGGCCCTGGTAAACAAGACCACTTATTAACTGCAATACCTGACGATCGCTTTTTATCTGAGTTCAGTAAAAAGGTTTTTCAGTCAGGCTTTGTTTGGCGCGTTGTTGAAAACAAATGGCTAAACTTTGAAGAAAGCTTTTTTAATTTCAATATCGAAAAAGTGTTGATGATGCCAGAAGAAATGATGGAGCGAAAAGCGGCAGATCCCAAAATTATTCGAAACTTTAATAAAGTAAAAACCATTAAAGCCAACGCGCAAATGATTTTTGAAGAGCAGCAACAAGGACATAGCTTTGCTGAGTTTATTGCAAAATGGCCAAGCGACAATATTATCGGTTTATGGGCTTATTTGAAAAAGCATGGTCAACGCCTTGGTGGCAACACAGGTCCTTATGCTTTAAGAGCTTTAGGCAAAGATACATTTTTACTGAGCCGAGACATTGAAGCCTATTTTCGAGCACACGATATAATTACTGGCGGTATTCAAACAAAATCAAGCTTAAATGCCATTCAAGCAAGCTTTAATACTTGGCAGCAACAGTGTGATTTATCATTAGGCCAAATCAGCCGTTTGGTTGCTTATGCTACAGGCGATAATCATATTCATTTAGAAGAAGCCGCAAATGTTGAATAAAATTGCTGTTGCTTATGTTGATGCCATTGATGTTGATAAAGCCAAAAAAATTGCCAAAAAATGGCAGTTAGATTATATCGGCGATATTGCTGCCATAAAAAATCATCCAGAACTATTATTTGCCTTACAAGTTAATTTACAACGCTTAGAACTTAGCAAACTTGATGAACCTAAATTGGGCGCAATTTGCGTTGATTTTGTTGATGGTGCTACCGCGCATCGTCGTAAATTTGGTGGTGGCCGCGGTCAAGATATTGCCAAAGCCGTAGGCTTAAAACATGGTTTTACACCAAATGTACTTGATGCTACCGCAGGTTTAGGGCGAGATGCTTTTGTATTAGCCACCTTAGGCTGCAACGTTACCATGATGGAGCGTATGCCGATTGTAGCCGCCTTGCTTGAAGACGGCTTAGAGCGCGCAAAATTAAGTACTGAAATTAATGATATTACTAATCGCATGCGCTTAATTAACTCTTCATCGATTGAAAACATGACCTTAGCCGAACCACCCGATGTAATTTATCTCGATCCTATGTATCCGCATCGAGAAAAGTCAGCGGCCGTGAAAAAAGAAATGCGTGTGTTTCAGTCATTAGTGGGTGAAGATCTTGATGCCGACAATTTACTCGCGCCAGCGATTGCCTTAGCAAAGTATCGCGTAGTAGTTAAACGCCCAAGTTATGCGCCGCCGCTTGCTGGTAAAACACCGTCTACTAGCATTAACATGAAGAAAAACCGTTTCGATGTTTATGTTAACTTAGCTATTCCTAAGAATAACTGAAAATAAATTGATTAAAAGTGCTCCTTGTGTCGCTGAAACCATACTTTGACATAATGCAACCATAGAATGACAAATTTAAACCATACTTTGACATAAAACTTAATTTTGTAATTTAATTACAAAATTAAATTCCTTTAAAATAAGCAACTTAAAATATAAATAAAGCATAGAATGACAAATTGTTTAAATCTTTTGTTTAGTTTATACTCAATAGCAATAAAAACACTCGGTTTATTGTATGTATATTCGAAATTTAAGAAAGCCTTCACCTAATAAAAATGTTTTCAAATTTGCTAGCGCAAAAATTAATAATGTTATTATGTGTGAGAGTACATTAGAGTTTAATGCTTGTTTCCATCATGAATACAATGATGAAATTGAAAGTTATGGCAGCCAACCAAAAGGATTCAAATATGAGTTCAATGGGAAAAATTTACCATACACCCCTGATACGCTAATCATCTATAAAAATGGTAATGAGAAATATCACGAATATAAGCCATTTAGCAAAATATCATCTCCCTTATTTAGGGAAAAATTCAAGGCTAAAAAACAAGCATCTTTAATATTAGGCCGTGAATTAATCCTTATAACAGACAAACAAATTTGTGTTAACCCGATTTTAAACAACCTAAAATTACTTCATAGATATTCAGGGATTTATGGTGTTAATGCAGTTCAAAAGGAATTGCTTAATCTTATTAAAAAATCAGATGTTATCAAATTTAATGATGTTAGCTCTCAGCTTGGGTTATCAATTGGTGAAGCCCGCTCTTTCTTATATGCATTGATACATAAAGGTTTTGTAAAAGCGGACTTAAGTCATGATGATTTAACAAATAATCCAACCTTATGGGCTGCCTATGACGGGTTTTAATGATGAGTTTGATGAATCGATAGTACCTAATAAGCCTAAGACCCCCATCCAATATATAAGATTAGAAGACGCGAACTTAATTAAGCGTGATTTGGACACTTTACCAGAGGCTTTAAAAAACAATACATTAGATAAGTATAAAATTATTAGTTATATAGCAAAGGAACTAACTGAAGGTTGGACTCAAAAGAATATTGACCCAATTCTTGATAAACTCTTTGATAATGATGATAAAAAACGTCCTAATTGGCGAACAATAGTCCGTTGGCGAAAAAAGTATAATGAGAGTAATGGAGACCTTACCTCACTCATTTCTGAACACCATAAAATGGGTAATAGAAAAAAACGCATATCAGGAGATGAAGTGTTTTTTGATAAAGCATTAGAACGATTCTTAAATGCTAAACGGCCAACAGTATCTACCGCTTATCAGTATTATAAAGATCTTATCATTATTGAAAATCAACATCTTTTTGAAAATAAAATACCAACAATATCTTATGTCGCTTTTAATAAACGCATTAAATCATTACCCCCATATAAAGTTGCTGTTGCAAGGCACGGTATATTTAAAGCCGCTCAATGGTTTGCTTATTGCGGCGCACATAACCCACCCACACGGATATTAGAGCGAGTAGAAATAGATCATACACCACTTGATTTAATCCTTCTCGATGATGAATTACTGATCCCTATCGGCAGACCTTATTTAACACTACTTATTGATGTATTTAGTGGCTGTATTATGGGGTTCCATTTAAGTTATAAATGCCCTTCCTATGTATCAGCAGCAAAAGCAATTTCTCATGCAATCAAGCCTAAGTCATTAGATTCAATTGGTATAGAGTTACAGAACAATTGGCCCTGTTATGGAAAGATTGAGAACTTAGTTGTTGATAACGGTGCTGAATTTTGGTCTAAAAGCTTGGAGCATGCTTGCCAATCAGTAGGAATAAATATTCAATATAATCCTGTACGTAAACCATGGTTAAAACCTTTTGTTGAACGATTTTTTGGAGTAATCAATCAATACTTTATATCAGAGTTACCAGGGAAAACTTTTTCCAATATATTAGAAAAAGAAGAATACAAACCTGAGAAAGATGCGATTATGCGTTTTTCAACTTTTGTAGAAGAGTTTCATCGTTGGATTGTTGATATATATCACCAAGATAGTGATTCGCGTGACACTCGTATCCCAATAAAAAAATGGCAAACTGGTTTTGAGGTTTATCCGCCACTTGAAATGAATCAGGAAGAAGAAGAAAAATTTTCTATTTTAATGAATATTTCTGACGAAAGAACATTAACTAGAAATGGCTTTAAATTTGAAGAGTTAATGTATGATTCAACAGCCCTATCTGAATATAGAAAGCATTATCCGCAAACTAAAGAAACCATTAAAAAAATTATTAAAGTGGATCCTGATGATATTTCAAAAATCTATGTCTACTTAGAAGAGCTGAATAGTTATATTGAAGTGCCTTGTACAGACCCTACAGGTTATACAAAAGGTCTAAGTATTCATGAGCATAAAACAATTAAAAAAATTAATCGGGAAATGATACGAGGGTCTAAAGACGTATTAGGATTAGCTACCGCTAGAATGGCTATACATGAACGAGTAAAACAAGAACAAGAACTTTTTATTACGTCTAAAAATAAAAGAAAGATATCATCCGTTAAAAAACAAGCTCAATTAGCAGATGTGAGCAATACCGGCACAGGAACTATTAAAGTTTCCGAACAAAAATCAACTACAAAACAAGAAAATATAAGTAATGATATTTTAGAAAATTGGGATGATGATTTAGAGGCTTTCGAGTGAACACCTTAACTGAAACACAAATTGAGCAATTACGCCAATTCAATGACTGTATTGTTGAACACCCTCAAATAAAATCAATATTTAATGATTTTGATGAATTAAGGCAAAACCGTCTATTTCAACTGGATCAACAATGTATGCTTTTGAGTGGGGATGCAGGTGTTGGGAAAAGCCACATTATCAATCACTATAGGAAGAGGGTGTTAGCTAATCAAAATTATAGTCGGAGTACGATACCTATATTGATTAGTCGCATCTCTAAGGGAAAAGGTTTAGAAGCGACTCTTATTCAAGTATTAGCTGATTTGGATTTATTCGGGAGTGAACAAAGAAAGAAACGTGGCTATAAAACTGATCTAACTAAAAAATTAATAGAAAGTTTGATAAAAGCCCAAGTTGAGCTACTCATTATTAATGAATTTCAAGAATTAATTGAATTCAAAAGTCGACAAGAGCGGCAACATATAGCTAATGAATTAAAATTAATTAGTGAAGAGGCTAAAGTGCCAATCGTATTAGTTGGAATGCCATGGGCGGAGCTAATAGCTGAGGAACCACAGTGGTCTTCTCGATTAGTAAGAAAAAGAAAGCTAAGTTACTTTAGTTTAAAAAATGATAAAAATTATTTTATTCGTTACATAATGGGCTTAGCTAATAAAATGCCTTTTGAGGAACCTCCCACTTTGGGAGATAAACAGACAGCGACGGCTATATTTTCTGCTTGTCGAGGAGAAAATAGATCGCTGAAACATCTACTATCAGAATCTTTAAAAATTGCTCTTTTATCTAATGAAAACTTAGAAATAAAACACTTGGCTTTAGCTTTTGATAAGCTGGAACTATTAGGAAAAGAAGCACAAAGACAGAACAAAAAGAAAGAAGGCAAGGAGAAAAGCGAAGACATTGTTATAGATAATCCTTTCAATCAAAGTTTAAAAGATATTGATATTTCTGAAGTAATTAAACATTCTCAATATGCCCCGAATGCCTTAGATCCTGAGGATATTTTAACTGGAAGGTTTTTTTAATAGTATAGTGTGAAATTTAGTAGTAAAGCTGAACTGGATCAATAACCTGCATCGTCCCAAATCGGGGATTAATCAACAAATAATTAATGGATTTCAAGTGGATTGATTGGATAATTACATCAGTTTTCCCACCTAATTACATCAGAACTGCCAGTCATTATCATCCCACACTGCCACCGAATGACATTTGTGATGAACACTGAATAACATTAGGTTTGCCACTAATAGATTGAGATAATTTTGTGCACTAAACGGGAGCTTCAGTGACTCAATTAATACTTCGGCTTTTAGCCAATAGTCGACATTAGCTTTTGAGTATTAACGGCAGTTCAGAGATCTTAAAGCTTCCTTTTTTACTTAAAAATTTACATCTATTCAAAACTGAAATTATGCCTAAAATTTTACATGGCGTTAAACCTCAAATCCCCAAAGCGGACATTTGACTGATTTAAGTTTTAAATGAAATTACAGTATTAAATCTAAGGCGCTATCGCCCCCATGACGCCTTAGAACAGCAACTGTTTTTGTCACACTTTAAAATTAACAGGAGCATTATAAGTTACTACCCATAAAGCCATTCTAGTTTTAATGTGAAAAGACTCTATCATCAAATTATAAGTAAGTTTAAACTTTAAAAGATAAAACTTATTAAAATAGATTCTACGAACTCGCAATAAAATCCTCTAAAAACCAAGCGGCAAAATCATGTCGCCCCTCTACGGCTGATTTGCTATAAATGGTCGATGCTTGCTGACGAGCAGTTTTTTCTTTGGTTTCGCGAACGGCACATATTTCTTTAAAACTCAAACCTTTTAGCAGTAGCATGGCTACTTCTTGTTCACTTTTTGTTAATTGCCACAACTCAAATTGGTCATGTATCACTTGGCTGTATTGCTTGCGGGCTAAACTCATTTCTTCAGTAATATTTTTAAGCTCATAGGCACTCAGGCTTAATTGATTTTTTAATAACAATGCGTTTTTAGTCCGCTTTCGTATATCAAAAATCAAAAATATTGCCGCTACTCCCGACATCAAGACAATCAAACTTTCTTCTATTATGTGCCATTGGGGAACCCCCAAAGAAATGTCAGTTAAGACATCAAAAAAGTTTAACACCATAATAATCAATAACACTAAAGCAATAATTTTATCTTTCATACAAACCTATTAATTATCCAGTAAAACAAACACAAAAGAGCAGAAAAAAACCAATAAAAACAATTCATTAAAAATTCAATAGACATGTGTACCATAAGGCACTTTTAACACATGTCTAATGTAATTCATTGATAAGTCTCTATTATGCCTCGTAAATTCATATTTGATAAGTAGAAAATACAATGGCTAGTAATCGATTGAGCTTGTATATCATCACCTTAAAGACTCGCTTTAAATCACTTGAAAAAGCAACGGCAATAGTCTTTTTATCTATGGTTGCTCAACATTCTTATGCGCAGTCTATCACCCTAAGTGATGTGTTAAATGCCACTATTGAGAAAACGAATAAAGCACATAGCCAAAGGTTTTCTGCTGATAAGAAATATTATTCATGGCTCGCCGCTTCACCAACGTTAGCTATAAGTCATTTAAGTAGCGACTTAAACAGTGGCACTGATGAGAATGAAGTAAAAGTTAATTTAGCGATAAAGTCATCACTGCAACGCACAATTGATCAGCAACTTAAAACATCAAGCCAAGCAAGCCAAACGCTCTTGCAATCCAATCAAAAGTTATTATTTTCAGGAGTAATAAGAGAGCAAGTTTGGCAAATAAAACTCGCTCAGTACCAAGTAGAAAATTTAACGAAAAAAATAACCTTTCTCAGTCGTTTAGAACAACAATATCAACAACTATTTAAATCATCAGCGACGAATCAATACCCTTTGCTATTAATAAAAAAAGAAAAGCTTACCAGTGAAATTGCACAATTAGAGCAAAGCGAATACGTTGAGCAGGTATTACATCAATACCAACAGTTAACCGGATTTAGCGCATTACCCGATAATATTAATGAAAAAAATATCTCCACGAACGAGCAAGAAAATACTTATGGTAATGAAAATAAGTTATTGATTAAGCATCCGCAAATAAAACAGCTAAACCAACAATGGCTTGAGCAAAAACTACAACTTAAATTAGCCAGTAATAATGCCGCATCTTGGCAGTTATCGTTAAGTGCAAAACAGCTCAGTAATAACGACGTTGATGAAACGCAAATAGGTGTCAGTGCAGAAATTCCGTTGACCTTTTTAGACGTTAAGAGCCAATCAGTAAATAGTGAATGGTTAAGTGCCAGTAATAATTACCAATTAGCCAAACAAGAGCTTTGGTTAACGCTGCAAAATAAATATCGTCGTTTACAAAGTCAGCAAATTATTCTCAACAAAAAGCAGTCTTTACTTACGCAAAGTCAGACAATTTCAAAAGCCATTATTAAAGAAACTCAATTGTTAATTGATGCCGGACAAATTGAGCAAGAACAAGCAATAAGACGAATGCTTAATGCTTTTACCAGCAAATCTCAACTAACCTTGAACCAACTTTTATTACGTAAAAATACCGCTATGTTAAGACAAGCCGCAGGAATTTCATTATGAGTTTTTTATCAAACCACCATCAGCCTCAAGTTCAGCTTACAAAAAATATGTTTAATGCAATAAAAAGTGGAGTAAAAGCCTGCACATTACTTGCTGCAATATCAGCAAGTTTATTTTTATCCGTAGCGCAGGCAGAAACTCAACACACCACTAGCAGTGATAATGCCCCATTATTACTGACGCAGCTAGGCGGTTATCAGCTCGACTTTGAAAAAATAACGGCAGTTGACCATATTAACGGGCAAAACTTATTAGCAAGTAGCCAAACAAAGCCCGGTGAAAATTTTTCCATGTACTTACCTTTTTCGGTACAACATAGCCAATTTCTTATCGCTAATGGCTCTAAGGTTACTAAAGGTCAAGCGGTTGCTATTTTAAGTGGTTATGACGTACATCATTTTCTAGAAGAGTATCAAGCAGCGAAAACATTGTTTAGCAATGCCAAACAGCATTATCAAACAAGCTTAGGTTTATATCAGCAAAAGGCATTATCACAATCACGTTGGACTGAAATCAGTAATAGCTACTTTGCCGCTAAATTACATTTCGGCCATTTAAACCATTTAAAAGAATTCTTATCGATTAGCCCTTTCAACAATAAAGGCGGCAATAAAGGCAAGAGTAAAAGCGCAAATAAAGGTGATGATGAAATTGTTAGTATTATTTCACCAATCACAGGCACCCTACGCTATTTCGCAAATAGCAATGTAAAGCAAGAAGGCGAACTACTTTTTGATGTAATTCCTCACCATGCTATGCGCCTAAAAATATCTGCACCATTAAAAAAAGTAAAGCAATTAAGCAAAGTAAAAGTACTTAATCATAACTGTGTTATCGATATCGACACCACGAGTACGCAAAATGCACTGGTTCATAACTTTAGCACCACAGTTTGGTCAGCCCCAATCACAGATGCCTGTAACATTACCCTTGGCGAAAATTTGGTTGTTAGCCCTATTTATCAACAAGCGGCTTTTAGTATTAATAAAAGTGCTCTTTTTGAAATAGATAATCGTGATCATATTGCGATAAAAAAGGGGCAACAACTTGAGTTAGTGGCCGTTGAATTGTTGGGTTCAAGTGAGGGGAACTATTTATTTACCAGCCAAGTAAATCTTACTGAAAAATCGGTATTAATCTCATCAGTAAGTGCCGTACAAGGCATTTTACTTGAACTAGGTTCAGGAGAATAATTGATGCTAACTTCCATCATTAAATTTTCGTTAACCCAACGATTATTCGTCAGTATACTCGCTGTTATTACCATTATTATTGGTGCTAACGCTTGGCTAAGTATACCAATTGATGCCTTTCCTGATATATCCCCAACACAAGTAAAAATCGTTTTAAAAGCGCCGGGGATGACCTCGGTAGAAATAGAGTCGCAAGTTACCCGTATTATTGAAACAGAATTGCTCGGTATTCCAAAGCAAGCAATGCTACGGTCAACGACAAAATATTCTATTACCGACATTACCTTAGACTTTAAAGAAGGCACCGATATCTATTGGGCGAGACAACAAGTTAACGAGCGGCTGATGAATGTTTGGTCAGCACTGCCGAATAATATCAGCGGCGGCATGGCTCCAATGAGTACACCTTTAAGTGAAATGTTTATGTTTTCAGTAGAGAACCCAAACTTATCATTAACCGAGCGCCGCGAATTACTTGACTGGCAAATAAGGCCTTTACTGCGCACAGTAGCTGGTGTTGCTGATGTTAACGCTTTAGGCGGCTTTGTTAAAACCTATGAAATAAACACTGACATTTTAAAAATGCAGCAGCTCCATATTTCTTTTAACGATATTGAAAATGCATTAACACTTAATAATATTAATAGCGGACTCGGACGTTTAATTAAAGGCAACGACACCCTTATTATTCGCAGCCAAGGCCGTATAGAAAATATTGATGAATTACAAAATTTGGTATTAGTATCTAGTGCTCCGGCAAACAACGAGCAAGTAATACGCCTCAGTGATATTGCTGAAATTAGCATTGGCCACTTAACCCGTTATGGTGCAGTAACTAAAGACGGCAAAGAAACCACACAAGGACTTATTATTGCGCTAAAAAACAGTAATACAGCCGAAGTGGTTAGTCAGGTGAAAAAGAAAATAGCGCAAATTACCCCGACATTACCTAAAGGCACGGTTATTAATGTTTTTTACGACCGTTCAAACCTCATTGATACCGCCATTGGCACAATTACCAGCGCCTTAACTCAAGCCGTTATTTTAGTTATTATTTTACTAGCGATATTTTTCGGCGACTTACGTTCATCCGTTGTCGTGTCTTTATCATTACCACTTGCAGCATTAATGACCTTTATTTTAATGAAGCAATTTAACTTATCAGCCAACTTAATGAGCTTAGGTGGCTTAGTTATAGCCATAGGAATGCTCGTTGATGCTTCGGTGGTAATTGTTGAAAACATTGTTAATCAACTAGCAAAAAACAAATCTTTACCGCGCCTGCATGTTATTTATCGCGCTTGTAAAGAAGTAGCGACACCTGTTGTTGTTGGCACGGTTATCGTGCTGATTGTTTTTTCTCCGTTACTCACCTTAACGGGTTTAGAAGGGAAACTCTTTACCCCTGTAGCACTAACTATTGTTTTTGCGATGATCAGCGCACTTATTTTATCACTGACCATTATTCCTATTTTAGCCTCGCTGTTACTGAAAAATGAAGCGGTTGAAGATCCTAAACTGGTTAAGGTATTACAACGCCATTATTTACACTCGTTAAGTAAAACCCTAGTAGCACCAAAAAAGTTTATCATCAGCATTTCTCTGGTATTAGCGGTAAGTTTAGTGTTATTTACTGGCTTAGGAAAAAGCTTCATGCCACTCCTTGATGAAGGTGACATTATTGTGCAATTAGAGAAATCACCCAGTATTTCACTACAATCATCCGTGGCTCTTGATAACCAAATTGAACAAGCCCTGCTAGAAGCTATACCTGAAATAAAACAAATAGTAGCTCGAACAGGCTCCGACGAACTTGGTCTTGATCCTATGGGGCTAAATGAAACCGATGTGTTTATGGAGCTAACACCCGCAAGCCAGTGGCGTTTCGATACAAAAGCAGAGCTAATCGCAGAGATCAGAAAAGTACTAGTGAATTTTCCTGGCATTAATATCGGCTTTACCCAGCCAATACAAATGCGCGTTTCAGAAATGCTTACCGGTAGCACAGGTGATGTTTCCATTAAAGTTTTTGGCAATAATGTAGCAACTCTCGCAGAACTAGCCGACAAAATAGCAAATATCGTGAGCAAAACCCAAGGCAGCGCCGACGTACAAGCCGCGATTATAGAAGGTGGCAAATATGTCAACATTCGCTTGATCCCTGAAATTGCCGCATTATCGGGAATGACCACCTCAGCGTTATCAAAATTTTTACAAAGTCAGTTGGAAGAACTAACCGTTTCAAAAATATTAGCAGGTAATAAAACCACCGCCATTGTTTTTAGCCATCCAACCAGCACGATCACCTCACTAGCCGATTTAAAAGCCAGCCTAATTTTAATGCCCAACAATACTTTGGTAACACTAGAAAGCATCGCCGATGTTTCCTTTAAAGAAGGGCCTTTATTAATTGAACGTGAAAAAGGCAAGCGCTTTGTTTCTATAAGCACCAATGTTATTGGCCGGGATGTGGTTGGTTTTGTTGATGAGTTAAATGTAAAAATAAATCAGCAAGTTAATTTACCCAATGGCTATAGCTTGGTTTTTGGCGGTGAATATGAAAGCCAGCAACGAGCCACCAAAAACTTACTGATTGTTGTGCCTGTGTCGCTGATATTAATTTTTATTATTTTATTTACCACCTTTAACTCTTTAGCAAAGTCAGCCTTAATTCTCGCCAATATTCCTTTTGCGGTGATGGGCGGCATTATCGCTCTATACCTAAGTGGCGAATACTTGTCGGTGCCAGCATCGGTGGGTTTCATTGCGTTATTAGGCGTTGCTGTTGCCAATGGGGTAGTAATGGTCAGTTATTTCGAACAAACAAGAATGCTTATCAGTAATTTAAGCCAACGTATTACCGAGGGTGCCAATCGACGTTTACGCCCAATATTAATGACCGCATCAACAGGTTTGGTTGGTCTACTGCCTTTAGCTTTTGCCACTGGCCCTGGCGCTGAAATTCAAAAACCATTAGCTATTGTTGTTATTGGTGGTTTGATCACATCAACCATCACCACCCTTTATTTATTACCAATATTTTATAGCTTGATGGAGAGAAAAAAATGACCTACACCACCGAAGAATTACTCTTCATTTTGATTTCGCCCAAAGAACTCAAAGACGACATTGTCGATTTATTAATGACGATGGATAAATTGACTGGCTTTAATTTAAAAGTGATTAATGGTTATAGTAAAGAGCATAGTTGTTTTAGCATAACTGAACAGGTTGAAGGTTACCGTGAATTTATTCAGTTTGAAGTTTTATTAAAAGCGACAGAAAAAAGTGCATTGATTTCACACTTAATGCCGGTGTGCCAACCCGCTAAACTTAAATATTGGTTTTTACCCACCATTGACAGCGGGCACTTTTAACCCACACATTAAACATGTGTAGGTATTCAATCTATTCCAAATTAGATGTGTACTTAGAGGCATAATCTCAATAATTTTTTTAAGTTACTTTCCGCTCTGCGCACGGAGCGGAACAAAATGGGGTTAAAGATCCTAAGGCGCTTTGTGCCCCAAAGAGAGATAGAAAGTTATTTTTTCATACTTACAATGCCTAGTAATCTAATGTCCGCTTTGGTATTTTCTAATCAAATTATAATTTCTGACTTTATAAATTACTGATAAAATTTAGAACAATTCTATTATCTAACCCAGGGTTGATTTTCATCGGTTCAAATGTCGCTAGATAAGCCAAGGCTAATGTCAGCAATCGTATCTTTGTTGACGATAGCTGCTAATTATTCTTTAGGTCAAGTGATAGCCAATAGTCGACATTAGCTTTTGAGTATTAACGGCAGTTCAGAGATCTTAAAGCTTCCTTTTTTACTTAAAAATTTACATCTATTCAAAACTGAAATTATGCCTAAAATTTTACATGGCGTTAAACCTCAAATCCCCAAAGCGGACATTTGACTGATTTAAGTTTTAAATGAAATTACAGTATTAAATCTAAGGCGCTATCGCCCCCAAAGTTTGTTGTAAAGAGCATCACCAATAAGTAGATCTATTAATATGCCTATTAACAAACCATATATTATCGTAAATTCAAATAATGTCGTATTCTTAGCCATCTTTGCTCTAATATTTAAACCAGAACTTCCTTCCGCTTTATGAATCAAGGCGACTGAAGACAGAAAAGCAATTAGGATCCCGAACATAATAACTGAAAAATGCACTCAACATTCTCCTTTGGTACTTATAAGAAAAATCTAAAACTCATATTCTAATGCTAGCCTGAAGGTGTGGTCTTTACCTGAGTTAGATACCTCTGTAATAAATCCAGCTTCCCATTTTAGCTGTTTCTGTCCATCAAAACGTTGAATTCCCATAAATGCTGGGCCGATACCAAAATAATTTTCTCCAGTATAAATTTCAATGGCAGGCTGAATCTGTGGCAACCATCGGTAACGATACTTTAACCTAAACTCCATCTCAATTTCATCTTGAAGATTCTTTCCCCATTCATATATACCGAATAAGTTCAAAGTAAGGCTAGTACGGCCAAACTCTTTTTCAAATAAAACGCCTGTCGTTACTTCCCAGTCATTGCTTTTATGCATTTTTTCAACTTCAAAGAGCATTCCCCAATCTGCCCACAACTCGCCTTGCTCAGTTAGCATCCAACGAATTTCCACCTCGTAGGCTTGAAGACCAAAATCTTCAACTTCAGTTTTTTCTCCTACTAGATACCCTTCTATCATTACTGTTTCACTCAATGACTGACCGTAGGCAATCCTTTGACCAAGAATCGTATTATTGTCTGTTTGTCTTGACATTAATCGCCATTCAAACTCTTTCTCATTCGGTAAAACATAAGGATGGTAAACTTTATCAACAACAACTCCATCAGCCAGTACTACCTTTGAAAAGCTTAGCAGTATTATCAATATCACTCTAATGCTCATAATTTCTCCCTTCTGGCTGTTTTGACTCGCTAATTTTGTAGCGAAGTTGGATAAAAAAATAGCTATAAAGAACAAGTAAACTACCGAGATATACCATAATAAATTCTGAAGATGGTCTAGCTTCATATCCGAATAGTGTTTTAAGAAGGTGTCCATATTCCGAACTATCCTCAACTAAAGTTGAGCTATCCCAAAGCGCTGCGCTGCTTTGAATAATATCCACTTGCTGCAATAGATTAATGATTTGGCTAAGTTGCCCTGTCAAAAACAGTGCCCAAAATGTGTAGATAACTAAATAGCGTTGCTTCTTATTTAGCCAGATTAATAAAAAATACATTAAAAAGCTGAAACTAAAACATATACCTAACCCTATAGCTAAGCCTGCTATGATATGCTTTATAAATTCACTACTAGTAATATAACTATCTAAAAATACGATAAAAACACTCGTATTTAACGTAACAAAAATAACTATGGCTGATGAAATAAAATAGAGCTGCTTCACAGATGAATATTTGCTTAAAGCAACATTTGAGTAACTAAAAACTAATAAAACATATACAAGCAATACTTCAATCGTTTGTAAGATCTCTATCCCGGTGCCATCCCACATTTCCCCTATTAATGGCAAAAGCTTAAATGTAGCGATAACACCAAAGATACTAAGCAAAACGATGATAAAGATTACTTTTTTCGAAATCACGGCATTCGCGTTATTGACTTTAAGTAAACACAAAAGAATAAAAATGGGCAGCAAATCTTTCAGGAATAATATAACAGTATTAATCAGCATTATTCACCTCCACCACGATAACACCTCTGGCAGTAGTGGGATTATACTCACCAAAGTACTCATAGTTTCCTTCTGGAAGAGGCCCTATAAATATCCTTGTTTTTTTACCTGGGAATAGTACTTTTTCCCTATTTAAATCAAAGCTATCAAATTCTTCAGCCACTTCATCCTTGTTATGAATAATTAACTTAACCTTTTCATTGGCGGGTATTTTCAATTCTGAAGGAGTGAACACATGATTTTCAAGGGTTAAAGTAAACTCTTGTGTTTTTGCCCACAAATTAAAAGGCAAAAGCATTAGCACAAGCCAAAAAGGTGAAAATAGGTGATTACGCCTAACCACAATCTACATCCTTTGCGTTATAAGGAAGTGTTATTGATACCTTAAGTCCGCCCAACGTAGATTTAGATAAGGCGATTACCCCTCCATGCAATTCTACAATATGTTTAACAATGGATAGACCTAATCCACTTCCTGTTTCAACATGCTGTTTTACCCTATAAAAACGCTGAAAAACCTTATCCAAGTTATCTTGAGATATTCCAATGCCAGAATCTTCAACAATTACCTCGACAGTATCGTCACCCTGTAAAGTTGATATACTTATTTGAGTATTCTCACCACTGTATTTGATGGCATTTTTAATTAAATTATCAAACAATATCTCAAGTGAAAACGAGTCACCGTAGAATGGAATAGCGTGTGATTTTAACGAAATAGACTGATGCGCTAACTCAACTTTCTCATAATTGTCTGAAATTACCTGTTGCAATACACTACGTAAATCAATGGTAGATTTACTCTGTTCAAAGTTTTCTGGTGTTGTTCTATTTAATGTAATAATTTGCTCAATCACATGTGCCATTCTAGCAGTATTATTATTTAGCTCATGAATATGTTGGTGCGTTATATTATTATCTTCAAAAGCAATGGAGATATTATGAGCTGTTATTTTTAATACGCTTATTGGAGTTCTTAGTTCATGAGCTGCGTCAGCAGATAATCTTTTTTCTCGTTCAAATGAACGCTCTAATCTCTCTAGCAAAAGGTTTAATGTTTGCTCTATAGGTTTTAGTTCCGCAGAGTTATCTTTGACTTCCACAGGGGTTAAGTCGTTAACGTTTTTTTGTTTAAGCTGCTTAGATAAAAAATTAAGGGGCTTTAAGCTTCTGTTAATCGCAAAGAAAACCAATAAACCGATAATTGGAATAACATACACTATGGGCAGGATCGCCTCTAATAACACATGCTCAATTGATTCAACTCTTTGATCTACTAATTGTGCAACAATGACTTTTGTATCATTTTCAACAAGAACAAATACACGCCACCTTTTGCTTAAGAAGCTGCTATCTATAAAGCCTTCTCTTTGAGTAGTTATGATTTGTTGAGGGGCATTATTGCTCTTTAACAGCAATATATCATCAGTGAAAATTTGATAGGCAAATGTTGAAGGTAACGTTGTATTTTGTCCACCCCGTTTGATGGGACTGTTCATTAATGCTAGAGCAAACGACTTCATTTCCTCATCAAAGATGCTTGAAAGACTATGTCGGCTAGCTTTGTATCCTTGTAAGGCTGCGGCAAAGGATGCCAACGTTACCACTGACAATATCACGACCAGTAAATAGCGCTGTATACTCATTTAACCTTTACTCACTACGTAACCAACTCCCCTGACGGTTTTAATAAATTCTTTAGGCAATTTTTTTCGAATATTACTGATGTGTACTTCTATTGTATTCGAGGCAACTTCTTCACCCCATTCATAGAGCTTACTTTCTAATTGTTCTTTTGATTGAATTCTTCCTAAGTTTTCTACCAATGATTTAACAAGCATATATTCCCTTCGTGAAAAATTAGTTTCAGCGCCTCTAACTGTAATAGTATGTGCTTTAGTATCTAGTGATATGCCTTTATGTTCAATAACTGAGGTAGAATGTGTGCCTAGTCTTCGTTCAAAAACCCTTATTCTTGCGAGTAATTCTTCTATACTAAATGGCTTAGCTAAATAATCATCAGCACCTAAATCTAACCCCTGTACTTTGCTTTCAATGCCATCTCTTGCCGTCAAAATAAGAACAGGTAGAGCTTTATTGATTTGCTTAGCCTTTTTGAGCACTGACAGCCCATCGATATCAGGTAAACCTAAATCAAGTATGACTATATCGAAGTCACCGCTTTGTATAGCGGTCAAACCATCATAGCCGTTAAAGACTACATCCGCACTACAACCTTCGTGTCTTAAAGATTCACGTAAACCGTTTGCTAGGTGTATATCGTCTTCAACTAATAATAACCTCATACTCACACCATCCCTATTTCTTTACTGCTTTATGCTTAGTTATCGTATGGCCCAATGCATAATTTCTTGTTGTTGTAAAAGTGCTTCTGCATTTTTCCCCTGTAATAACGCTAATGTAGCCAAAAATCCCGCTTGAATGCATTTAGGTGCCGCTACGGTTATAGAGGCTGGTGAATCTTTAATTGGCCAGCCCGTTTTAACATCAAGTACATGGCTATACCGTTGACCATCTTTCAATAAAAATCGATTAGCATCACCACTGGTTGCAATCGCTCCGTCCCTTACTGTCACAATAGTTGATTTTTTCGATGTAAATGCCGGGTGTTCAATACCTATTTGCCACGCTTTGTCAGCCTTTTTTTTGCCATAAGCAGCAAGGTCACCACCATAATTAACCAAAAATGGTACATTAGCTATTTTACTTAAAAGTAAAATAGCGCGGTCAACAGCGTATTCTTTACCAAAACCACCAAAATCAATTTCCATTCCTTGCTTCATATAAAAAGTTTCAGGAGAATAATCAACCTGGTGCCAACCAATAAACTCAAGTAGGTCTTCAACAATTTCTTTACTCGGAATATTATCACTGCCATCAAAGTGCCATGCTTTTCTTAAAATTCCTGATGTTATATCAAAAGCACCTTCACTCATCTCATAACATTGGTTGGCAAACGCAAATAATTGATAAGTTTCATTATCTATTGCTACAATTTCACCAGCCTTTTCGTTCATCTTTGAACATAGGCTACTTTTATTATAACGAGAATACTTATCTTCTATTCTCCATGCCTCATTCGCGGCAATTATCCCCATCTTTTTTGCCAATGCTTCATCTTGTGTGTCAACTAATATTTCACACAAGCTAGCCATAGAAAAAAATGACAGCGTGAAGCCATCGTCCCTAGACTGGCATTTCACGTTTCTTTTGACAGAGTTAATTTTAGCCATAAAACACAATTAAAATGAATAAGTTACCTGAGCAATTATAGCATCAACTTCCTCATATAACTCAACTCCCTTTAATACACCAATCTCCTCTGTTCCATTACTTTTAGGTGTTTGGTGATAGTATTCAAGTTTAAAAGCTAAATTATTAGCGCTACCCATCGGCATGCCATATTTAACGCCTACTGTATAAGTGTCTAACTCACCAATTCGATAATCAGCACTCGCATATTCGGGCAACGCATTGGCTTGCTCTAAAAAAGGTTGATAAAACTCTGCTGCACTTTGAGTATAAAACCGGACATGTGGCTCAATAAAGTGACCATTTTCAAATGGAATTAAATACCTCACATCAATAGTATGAGAATCTATTTTCCAATCGTCTGTCATAAATCGATAACTGGCATCTAATATCCCGTTATCAAAGTGATACTTACTCTGGCCAAAAAAAGCATGCTTGGTTCGTTCATCAGGTCTGTGCTCATACAAGTATTCTTGAGCTTCTCCGTTTTCATTAACTAAGCTAAGCACCTTGAATGGATCAGTTAAGTAGCCACTGACTGAGGAGTAGGAATAGTTGAATTGCACAATCATTTGCCGGTTGATGACTTGCGTAATGCCGAACAATAGATCAACTGTTGATTTTGAATCATCACCACCTTTACGCGTATTATCAAATTCATCATCAAAACTGGGATCATCAGAGTCACCAATGACCATGCTAGTAAACGGCTTTGGAATTCCTCCCTCTGGCTCTATAATGTCATACGCATAAGCTATCCCCATTGAAAGGGTGGTGTTCTTTTTATTAAAGTCTCTTGCAATATTGCCATTTACAGAAGCAGACATATAATCATACTCTTTTGAGAAATTTCCTCCCGCGCTAACGGTATAATTTTGCCACAAAGGCTGGGTCCACTGCCCTGTTAATTGTACTCGTGTATCTTTAAATGTGTCATCTAAAGGAGTATCCCCCGGCTTAACCGTATATTGCCCATTTCCTGAAGGTCTCGTAAAGGTTTGTGGTGTTTGCTGTGCAACCGCGCCATTTGGAGAAGCCCCCGTTAAGGCATCAATGGTCAATTTTAAATTAAGTACTTGATCATTCGCGAAGCTCTTTTGACCCGCAATAATTGCTTCAGTGGCCGTGACTCTATCAGCTTCAGCATAATGCATAATCGCAGTGTCAAATTGCCAGCCTTCATCGGATTGTGCTTGTGCTGTGCCACCTAGCAAAGCACAAGATGCCGTTGTTAGTAACACTTTTAAATTAGGTTTTGTTTTTTTTAATTGCATCCGCAGCCTCCACCACCAAAACTACGCCCACCGCTTGTTGCTTCCTTACTGAAGTAGATATGATCATCTAGGGCGGTATCAATTGGGGCACTTGTTAATGCCATTTCCTTTTTCGCTAATAAATCTCTTTCCCAAGGTTCGACACCTAAACTTGAACATCCAGTCAACAGAACGAAACTAAGTATAAGCGCCCCACGTAAACCTTTAATTATCGGCATAATGATTTCCTTGTAGTAATTCTTTAATTTCTTGTTCATAACGCAATTTTTTCTTTTCAGTAAATCCCATATGAGCACTCACAATTTTACCTTCAGTATTAATTAGAAAACTGCTGGGCATTCCTTTTAATTGCAGTTCACCTGCGAGGTCTCCGTTAGGATCATAAATAATAGAAAAATTCGCAGGGACTTGTGAAAGAAACCTCTCTGCGAGTTTCTTATCAGCGTCCAAATTAACGCTAACAACGACAAATTTATCATTATCAAATTTATTTTTTAAATCGTTCATCCAAGGAAAAGACTTCCTACAAGGAGCACACCAAGATGCCCAAAAGTCTAAATAAACAACTTTCCCTTTGTAAGGCTTGATCGCTTCGCTATAAGTAAATGGTATGATTTCGTTGCCATAGAGCAACGGGGATAACAATAGTAAAAATACAATTGGAAATACTGAAAACTTCATGATTCACCACGATAAAATATAAGCCTTTCAAGCATAAGAAAGTTTTATTAAGGAAACCTTAAGAAAACTTTTGCGTATCAATTAAATATTACTAGTGTTTTTTCAACTTCTTTTCGGCTTTATTTAAAAGCACTTCTATTTCAATGTGTCGATATTTATCAGCCAAAGGTCTTAATTCTCGGCCAGGAGCTGATTTTGCGATGATAAAATGGTTTTTGGCTTTTTCATAGTTTCGTTCGTCTAACATGAATTCACCATAAAAATAGTTGGCATCAATTCCTGTAGGGTTAATCGCTAAGGCTTTTTCTAAAAACGCTTTCGCATCATCATCATCACCAAATGCAATCGGCCATCCTGGAACCTTATGATATAAAGTCCCTAAACTGGTGTATGCTGATCCTGATAATGCTGAATCATCAATTTCAATTGCCTTTTCGAAAGATTTTTTAGCTTGTTTAGCTAACGACAATGCACCTAAACCACCTTTTGCACCAGCGTAACTAGATTGTATAATTCCTTGCCAAATCCAAGTTTCTGCACGCTCTGGATATTTTTTAACAAAGCTTTGAGCTTCTTCAGAGAGTTCATCAAATGCATCTTCTTGACTATCACCTTTCAATGTATAATTTACATTCGCCCATTCATGTTGCAAATATAACAACTTATCATCAAAGTCATTGGCGTTATTTGCCAACGAACCAAGTGAAATAAAACCACTGATCAAAAATAAGAACACCTTATTAGTCGTTTTCATTTTTTATTTCTCCTCTACTAACGATATTTCAGAAACTGATTCAGAAGTTCTGCTTTTATTAAAAAAACGCTTGATTTTATTAAGTTTCGTACTTATCGCTCTATCAACAATTTCAGGAAAGACACCATTAAACCGCGCAAAAAACTTTTCAGGCCAGCCAACAAACTTTCGTGCTTTATTACTGCGAATTAACGTCATAAACTCTTTTGCTACAAACTCAGGTGAATCACTGGCATTTCCTAATGATCTGTTCATTTCATCAACAATGTCACTGTTGATATTTGTATGTGTTGCTCTTGGAGCAAAATAAGCAACTCTTATGTTTGAGTCTGCCAATTCTCGACTCAAGGACTCAGTAAAACCATAAAGGCCAAACTTACTCGCACAGTATGCACTAAAGCCAGGATAGCCTATTGAGCCAAAAGCTGAGCCAACATTAACTATTGTTGCTTTAACCTTATTAGTATTAGTACTTTTAGACGGACTAAGCCGCTTTAAGAATTCATGTGTAAAAAGCATGGGGGAAAGTAAGTTTATATCCATTAAGTTCACTAACTCTCTTTTTGCTAAATCTTGAAAATCTGAAAAACTAGAAATACCAGCATTATTAACCAGTAACTCGATATCACCATAGTCAAACGCTTCATTAAGTATTCTATTTCGAGCATTTTCATCAGTAAGATCACCACAAACGATATGTGAGTTATATCTTAGTTCCTTTCTAATATCTGTTAACTTATCAAGATCCCTTCCTTGCAAAATCACGGTGTAACCCGCACTTGCTAATTCACGAGAGATTGCACGACCAATCCCTCCTGACGCACCAGTAACTAGGCAAATTTTTTCTTGTTTCATAATTACCTCCTATGCAGCGAATTCTTTAGCGGGTGAAATAGATAAACCTCTAAACATATCACCATATAAAATAAAGAATTTTTTGGCACTTTCTACAATTAAATCTTGCTCAGCTTTA
>OLHN01000051.1_pt1 | contig 44667 bp, 48 predicted proteins | sample 1609581 | NCBI WGS metagenome assembly OLHN01 (sample SAMN05416876, study PRJEB24817) | seawater metagenome | isolation source: Sea water | place: Canada:Atlantic | collected 2013-11
GAGATTCGCCTTAGTCTCGTGGGCTCGGAGATGTGTATAAGAGACAGGCTCAAAGCGGTCAGCATTTTGGTCAAAAAAAGCAACGGATGCTGCAGAGCGATCTGCATTAATTGCTGTTAGGCGATTACTACAGATTAGATCCAAGACAGCCAAATCAATAGTTTGGAAGAGACTCCGCTGTAGTTTCTGTAAGTCAGGATCTGGGTTGGCCTCGTTGCGACGATAAAAAATCGACGTACCTTCTCTGCGTGTTGCAACAAGGGAGGCACTGGCAAGAATTTTCAGGTGGTGGCTCATTGCAGGCTGGCGAATGTCAAAAACGGCACATAGCTCTAAGACACCATAGGCATTTTGCTGTAATACTTTTAGAATTTGCATGCGCAGGGGATCACCCGCAGCCTTACATAAAGCAGCGATGGCATCGGTATCCGCAGATGAGGGATACTCATAATTAACAGCCCTTGAACTCATCATTCGAGCATCCTAACATGAGGCTTATGTATATCAAAATATTTTTATATAAAAATATTTAAGTATATGCCAGTAAATAGTAACAACAATAACGAATTTCGGTTTACTGATATCCCTGCGTCGGAGATAATAACGCTCCACTAAATATTTCCCCTTTCAGGAGTAATGATCCATGGCCTCACGTAGAGACCTTGCTAATGCCATTCGCGCGCTCAGTATGGATGCTGTACAAAAAGCTAACAGTGGTCATCCAGGAGCCCCCATGGGCATGGCAGACATCGCTGAAGTCCTCTGGAATGACTATTTAAAGCACAACCCTGCTGATCCTGAATGGGCCAACCGAGATCGTTTTGTTCTGTCAAACGGCCATGGTTCTATGCTTTTATACTCTTTACTGCATCTCTCTGGCTATGAGCTGCCTATCGAAGAATTAAAGAATTTCCGCCAATTACATTCTAAGACCCCAGGGCATCCAGAGTATGGTTATGCGCCTGGTGTCGAGACGACAACAGGACCACTTGGCCAAGGGCTGAGCAACGCAGTCGGTATGGCGTTAGCAGAAAAGGTCTTGGCAGCTCAATTTAATCGTCCGGGTCACGATATTGTCGATCATCAAACATATACTTTTTTGGGTGATGGTTGCTTAATGGAAGGTATCTCTCACGAAGTATGTTCTTTGGCTGGGACTTTAAAAATAGGCAAGTTAACCGCATTTTACGACGACAACGGCATCTCTATTGATGGCGAGGTCGAAGGTTGGTTTAGCGATGATACGCCGGCTCGTTTTGAAGCATACGGCTGGCAAGTTATTGCCAATGTAGATGGCCATGACAGTAATGCTATCAAGGCAGCGATAGAAGTTGCAAGAGGTGAGCCAAACAAGCCTACCCTGATTTGCTGTAAAACAATTATTGGTTTTGGCTCTCCAAACAAGCAGGGCAAAGAAGATTGCCATGGCGCGCCCTTGGGTGCTGACGAAATTGTGTTAGCGCGCGAGCAGTTGGGATGGAGTCATGCCCCATTTGAGATCCCTAATGATCTCTATGAAGGTTGGAATGCTCAGGCCAACGGCGCCTCCGCCCAATCAGAGTGGAATAAGCAGTTAGATGCTTATCGCGCTGAGTTCCCCGATTTAGCTGTTGAGTTTGAAAGACGCACCAGTGGTCAGCTTCCAGAAGATTTCAGTGATAAAGCCGATGCTTATATCGCTGAGTGCCAAGCAAAAATGGAAAAGATAGCTTCTCGTAAGGCATCACAAAACTGTTTGAATGCCTTTGGGCCGCTTCTGCCGGAATTACTTGGCGGTTCGGCCGATTTAGCGGGATCTAATCTGACGATTTGGTCTGGATCCAAAGATATCAGCGCTGATAATGCTAATGGCAACTACATTTACTACGGTGTTCGTGAATTTGGTATGAGCGCTATGATGAATGGGATCGCCCTACACGGCGGGTTTATCAATTATGGTGCCACCTTCCTGATGTTCATGGAATATGCGCGTAACGCGGTACGCATGGCTGCCATAATGAAGCAGCAAAGTATCTTTGTGTATACCCACGACTCCATTGGTCTTGGTGAAGATGGTCCGACGCATCAGCCAGTAGAGCAACTCAGTGCGTTGCGTTCGACACCTAACTTAAACACCTGGCGGCCCTGTGACACCGTAGAATCGGCGGTCTGTTGGAAAAGTGCTATTGAAAATCAGGGTGGCCCAAGTGCTTTGGTCTTTAGCAGGCAAGGACTCGCACCTATGCCGCGTACGGTTGAGCAGGTAGCGGCCATTGCGCAGGGCGGCTATGTCTTGCAAGACTGCGCTGACCCACAGGCGATTATTATTGCCACGGGTTCTGAGGTCGAGCTGGCGGTAAATGCCGCGAATGTACTTGCCGATCAAGGGATCCATGCACGCGTCGTGTCTATGCCCTGCGCTGAAATTTTCTCGGCTCAGGATGCCGCATATCGTGAATCAGTGCTTCCCTCGGAGATAAGAGCGAGAGTTGCAGTGGAGGCTTTGCACGCCGACTACTGGCATAAATTTGTCGGTCTAGATGGTCGTGTTGTGGGTATGCGTACTTTTGGCGAATCTGCTCCTGGCGGTGAACTCATGAAGGAATTCGGCTTTACTGTTGAGAATGTTGTAAGCAATGTCATCGAGGCGATTGGCTAATGCTGCGTATTGCCATTAATGGTTACGGACGCATAGGGCGCTCAGTTTTGCGCGCTCTTTATGAGTCTAATGCTAGGCAATGGTTACAGGTAGTGGCTATTAATGAGCCGGCAGAGGCGAAGACAATTGCTCATTTAACTCGCTATGATTCGACCCATGGGCGGTTTCCTGGAGTTGTGGAGTTAGCTGAAAATGCACTGCTGGTGAATGGTGATGCAATAAAACTTTGCCATCACCAGAATCTTCGGGACTTACCTTGGAAAGAACATAAAATTGATGTTGTTTTGGAATGCAGTGGCAGCTTCACTGATCGAGCTACGGCAGAGCAACATCTAAACGCAGGCGCCAAGCGAGTGCTTTTCTCACAGCCGGCTGAGCCCAGTGTAGACGCTACCATTGTTTATGGCGTTAATCACAAAACTCTCACCGGAAATGAACGAATTGTTTCTGCAGCCTCATGCTCGACAAATTGCGTTGTTCCAGTTATCAGCGTGCTTGATGAATGCTTTGGCGTTGAGGGCGGTGTCATTACTACTATTCACTCGGCAATGAATGATCAACCGGTGATTGATGCCTACCACCACACCGACCTGCGTAAAACACGAGCGGCAATGCAATCTATTATTCCCGTGGACACTGGATTAGCCCTTGGTATTGATCGACTGCTTCCCGAGCTTGCTGGACGGTTTCAGGCACAAGCTATGCGCGTGCCCACGGTTAACGTATCAGCCATCGACTTATCCATCATGCTGAGTAAGCCGGTCGATGTAGATACTATTAATTCCGCCTTGGCTGAGGCAGCGGGTGGCGTTTTACAAGGCGTTCTAGGTTATACCGAAGAACCACTGGCATCCTGTGACTTTAACCATGATCCACGCAGCGGCATTGTTGATTCAAGTCAGACAAGAGTCAGTCAAAAAAAGCTTGTAAAAGTATTAATTTGGTTTGATAACGAATGGGGCTATGCCAACCGAATGCTGGATACTCTAAAACATTGGTCAACGCGATTTCCCGCAGAGGACTAAATTTACTTTTAAAGTTTATTTGTACAGACAGAAATAGGGAAAAGGGAATATGGCTGTAACATTAATGACAGATTTGGATTTAAGTGGTCGACGGGTACTGATACGAGAAGACCTTAATGTGCCCATTGTGGATGGAAAAATTACTAGTTCGGCCAGGTTGAAAGCAGCTTTACCTACTGTTCGTTATGCTTTAGAGCAAGGTGCACAGGTGATTCTTATGTCTCATTTAGGCAGACCTAGTGAAGGCGAGTTTAGCGAAAAATTCAGTTTGGCACCGGTAGCCGAATACCTAGGAGAATTGCTCGGTGAAAAAGTAATACTCATTAAAGATTGGAAGGCCGAGCTGGACCAAAATACTCATCGTTTAGTAATGCTTGAAAATGTTCGATTCAATGCCGGTGAAAAATCCAATGAGGACGGTTTAGCCAAGGCTTATGCAAACCTCTGTGATATTTTTGTTATGGATGCTTTTGGCACGGCTCACCGCGCTCAAGCTTCAACCCATGGCGTCGCTAAATACGCACCTATTGCTTGTGCAGGGCCTCTTTTGAACAAGGAGCTAAAGGCATTAGAGCAGGCGCTTGCAGCTCCTGCAGCCCCTATCATGGCTATTGTCGGTGGATCTAAGGTATCAACTAAACTGATGGTGCTAGAGAGTTTGGCCGATAAGGTAGATCAATTGGTTGTTGGTGGTGGTATCGCCAACACATTTTTGGCAGCGGCAGGCAAACCCGTGGGAAAATCGCTGTATGAGGCTAATTTAATTCCGGTAGCTCAAGCGTTAATGCTAAAAGCCAATATTCCATTACCCACAGATGTTGTGGTTGGTAAAGAGTTCTCTGCCTCCGCTGAGGCTGTGATCAAGTTAGTGGACGAGGTGGCTGAGGACGATATGATTTTTGATATCGGCCCTGAATCAGCTAAATTCCTAGCCGCAATGATAAAAACCATGGGTACTATTATTTGGAATGGTCCGGTTGGGGTTTTTGAGTTTGAGCAATTTGGCCAGGGCACTGAAGTTTTAGCGACTGCTATAGCGGAAAGTGATGCTTTCTCTATTGCTGGTGGCGGAGATACTTTGGCTGCAGTGGATAAATATGATATCGCAGATCAAGTATCATATATTTCAACTGGCGGCGGCGCGTTTTTAGAGTATGTTGAAGGTAAACAGCTTCCCGCAGTTGCCATGCTAGAACAAAGAGCGGAAAAACAGATTTAAAAGTCGAACATTTCAAGCTATAACTAAGACTATATTAGAACACTAAAAGGATATTACTGATGGCACTTATTTCACTTCGACAAATGCTTGATCATGCGGCGGAATATAACTACGGCGTACCCGCATTCAATGTTAATAATTTAGAACAAATGCGTGCAATTATGATGGCAGCAGACGAAACTGATAGCCCGGTGATTGTGCAAGCTTCGGCTGGGGCTAGAAAGTATGCAGGTGCGCCTTTTTTACGCCATTTAATTCAGGCAGCAGTTGAAGAGTGGCCACACATTCCTGTTTGTATGCATCAAGATCATGGCACTAGTCCAGCAGTTTGCCAGCGCTCCATTCAGCTAGGTTTTACCTCGGTAATGATGGACGGCTCTCTTGAAGAGGACGGTAAAACACCATCAAGTTATGATTATAATGTTGATGTTACCAGACGCACGGTAGAGATGGCCCATGCTTGTGGAGTCTCGGTCGAAGGCGAACTTGGATGTTTAGGATCATTGGAAACCGGTCAAGCAGGAGAAGAAGACGGGGTAGGCGCAGAAGGTATTCTTTCTCTTGAGCAAATGCTCACAGATCCTGAGGAGGCCGCAGACTTTGTTGCAAAAACACAGGTAGACACCTTGGCAATTGCCTGTGGTACTTCCCATGGAGCTTACAAATTCAGTCGTCCACCGACGGGTGATATTCTCGCAATTGATAGAATCAAGGCCATACATGCGCGCATTCCGGGTACTCACCTAGTAATGCATGGCTCTTCATCAGTTCCTCAGGAGTGGTTAGCGATTATCAATCAATACGGTGGAGAGATTCCTGAGACCTACGGTGTGCCGGTCGAGCAAATTTGTGAGGGAATCAAACACGGAGTACGCAAAGTTAATATTGATACCGATCTGCGGCTGGCATCAACCGGAGCAGTGCGCAGGTTCTTAGCAGAAAACCCAAGCGCTTTTGATCCACGCGCATTTTTGAAAGAGACCATTGTGGCAATGAAAGATATCGCCGCCGCTCGATATGAGTCGTTCGAAACCGCGGGAAATGCCTCAAAGATAAAAGCGTTGAACTTAGACACCATGACAGAGCGTTACCAAAGCGGCGAACTGGACCCTAAGATTTATTAGTCTAGGCATTTGTGCAGCGACGGAGAATTTAGTAGTAATGTTTTGTATTACCGTCGCTCCTGGATTCGAGAGGCTGTAGTGATGTTGTTGAGGCCTAGTAAAAGGCAAAATTTATCGTCTAGCTTGCTGTATACAGGAGCCTACTGTGCCAGATAGATATGATTTTATAAAGTCAGTTTTGGATGTGAGTACCGACAGTATTGTGGTGCTTGAGGCCAGTGGTGACGTTGTTTTTGCCAACACACACTGGAATGAATTTGGTCGTGAGAACGGATTTTTGTCCGCCTATGACTGGGGCGGAGCCAATTATCTTGCAGTGTGCGATGTCGCTGCAGAAAGTGGTGACGCTGACGCCGCACGCGCTGCCGAGGGTATACGCAAGGTATCCAGAGCTGAACAAGACTCTTACTATCTTGAATATCCCTGTCACTCACCAGTCGGGCAGCGATGGTTTATGATGAAGGTCAGTCAATTTGTGCTCTCAGACACGCAGTATCTTGTTGTTACTCACCAAGATATTACACAAAGAAAGAACGCAGAGGAGGAGGTTGCGAAGCTTGCAAGACTAGATGACTTGACCGGGATCCCTAATCGTAGAAATTTCGAGGAGGCGCTCAGTCTTCAATGGAATCGGAGTATTAGGATGAAGACACCTATCTCGCTGGCTATGATTGACATCGATCATTTCAAGCAAGTCAACGATACCTATGGCCACAGTATTGGTGATAAGTACCTAACGTTTTTAGCATCTATTTTTTCAAAAGTAGCTAAACGCCCAGATGATATCTGCGCGCGTTATGGTGGTGATGAGTTTGCACTGTTGTTTGGCGCCACTGATAAAGCTGGAGCCGGTCAAGTTATCAATGAGCTTATTAAAAACGTGAGTAGTCTAAAAATTCCTAATGAGAACGCATTAACCAAACCTATTATTACCCTAAGTATCGGCCTCAAGACCCTCTACCCCAGTAAAAATAATAGCTATGAAGATTTTTTATTATCCGTAGATAATTTGCTCTATGCGGCTAAAAAAGCGGGTCGCGATACCCTGGCGGTTAGTCTTTCTAGCAAAAACGGTGAGACGGCCGAATTTGAGATTGTGAATTAGAGTGCATAATAAAGGTGTTGAGCATTTACTACCGCGGTTACGACGAAGACGGGATTGTCATCACTTACGTTTAGTATTGAGTCCTTAAAAGATCCAGATTATCCTCCGAAGACGATATTGTTGGCTGGTATCCTGTGAATTAGTAGTTATGCTTAATGATTGAATAATTTGAAAGTTTTTTTGTTCTGGGGGGGTAGCCGTTGCCAACTATTACCACAACTGATGTTTATGCTGTAGGCATACCCATAATAGTAGTACTTATCTGTCTGGAGGCAGTATTTTCGGCGTTCAAAAATCGTCAATTTTATAAGCGTGGAGATACTGGTGGGACGATTGGATTATTAGCGGGTAATGTCTTTGTATCACTGCTTACTCAAGGTTTAATACTCAGCCTTTATTTTTTCTTGTACCAGTTAAGGGTTTTCACTGTTAATGACGTGATGCCTATTTGGACAGTTTGGTTGCTAACCCTAGTGATGATTGATTTTGTTTTTTATTGGTATCATCGCAGCTCTCACAGAATAAGGCTTTTATGGGCAATCCATATGAATCATCATTCTAGTGTGGAGATGAACTTTTCTGTTGCCTTCAGACAAGCATGGTTCGGTCCTATTTCTAAGGTACCCTTTTTTATCATTATGCCTTTGTTGGGTTTCGACCCCAGTATTACCGTAGTGGTGGCAGTTTTTTCAACACTTTGGGGTGTGCTGGGCCACACTCAGTGGATTGATAAATTGGGTTGGTTGGATGGAATTTTCAATACCCCCTCCACTCATAGAGTGCATCATGGAACTAACCCCGAATACATTGATAGTAATTATGGTAATTTTTTCATTGTGTGGGATCGGCTCTTTGGTACCTATTCAAAAGAGCAGGCGCAAGTAATTTTTGGGCTGGTGAAAAATTTGCAGACAAATAATCCAGTAAAAATCACATTCTATACGTGGTCTGCCATAGTTTCTGATGTCAAAGGTGCTCGCTCATTTGATGAGGTTGTGGGGTATATCTTTGGGCCTCCGGATTGGTCACCCAAAGATACAAAAAATTCATCACAGTGACATCATTAATGTCCATGAGAAAAAAGGAGGCAACATGACTAGTTTTCGAACGATGGCTTTTGTATTATTTTTAGTGATATCAACATTGGCTAACGCGCAGACTAAAACGCCTTATCTCTATATTTTAGGGGTAGCCCAAGATGCCGGCTTTCCTCAAGCAGGCTGCTTTGAACCACACTGTATGCCAGGATGGGTTAACAAAGAAAAAAGACTAAGCGCGACATCACTCGCTGTGGTTGACCATCAAACTCAGAAAAATTACCTTTTTGAGGCAACGCCCAATTTGCCGGAGCAACTTTTTCTACTGGAGCAGGAGGCACCAAATAGCGAGCTTGCAGGAGTCTTTATTACTCATGCACATATGGGTCACTATACTGGACTGATGTATTTTGGAAGAGAGGCTATGGGGGCTGATCAAATCCCCGTTTATGTGATGCCAAAGATGGGACAATATTTACGTAAGAATGGTCCTTGGAGTCAACTGGTTAGTCTCAAGAATATTATTTTGGAGCCTCTGGGTGACGAGTTACCAGTGTCTTTTAAAAATCTTGAGATCACCCCTTTTTTAGTGCCGCATAGAGATGAGTTTTCCGAAACAGTCGGTTTCTCTATAAAAGGTCCCCAAAAAACGGCGCTTTTTATTCCCGATATTAACAAATGGTCTGAGTGGGAAAAGGATATTGTAGATCAGGTAGAGGCGTCAGATTACGCATTAATTGACGCTACATTTTATGGCGATGGTGAGCTACCAGGAAGAGATATGTCTAAAATCCCCCATCCTTTTGTCATGGAAACTATGGCTGCTTTATCTCAGTTGTCTGAGCAGCAGCGAGCCAAAGTATGGTTCATTCATATGAACCATACCAACCCGTTACTTAATTTAAACAGCGAGCAGTCAAAAGTGGTTCGCGACCGAGGCTTCAATATAGCCCGTTCTGGTTTAAGGTTGCCGCTATAGATATTTTGTGTGTTCATGCTTGATAAAGAGTGTTTGATATGCCGTTAACCATCGCGTTAATCTTAACCGTCGTAGCGAGTGCTTACGTTTGTCGGACGATAGCTCAGGAGCGCCGCGCGAATGTGCGGTTTTGGGTTTGGATGGGAATTTTGTTCGGACCCTTGGCAATTCCATTGGTGTTTTTTTCAATGCCCGTAATAGCGGATAAAAAAGAACACCAATAGATAAATTTTTCTAACCAAATACGCCCTTGAAGAAAAAGAAAAACACAATGGCTAAACCGGCACCGGCGGGTAAGGTGACTACCCATGATAAGAAAATGGATCCTATCATACGCAAATTTAGTGCGCCGATACCGCGAGCAAGACCCACGCCTAAGACTGCCCCCACCAAGGTGTGGGTGGTTGAAATGGGCAATCCAGTGCCGGAGGCAAAGACCACTGTGGCCGCGGCCCCTAACTCAGCAGCGAATCCTCGGCTTGGCGTTAATTCAGTAATTTTGCGCCCAATGGTCCCCATAACTTTATAGCCATAGGTTGCCAAACCGAAAACGATACCTGCCCCACCTAGTAATAATATCCAGCTAGGCATGGCACTTTTTGCCGCAATATCACCGCCAGAGTTAACGACATTTACAATGGCAGCCAGAGGACCCACAGCGTTAGCTACATCATTGGAGCCATGCGCAAACGCCATACTACAGGCAGTAAAAATCATTAGTACTGCAAAAACGCGCTCGACATTAGCGAAGCGATTTGTTGCCTCTAAAGCCTCGTCTCGCTCCACTCTTGCAAGCAAAAAAGAGCCAATAATGGCAACAAAAACACCAAACATAATCGCCCAGACTATGGACTCACCAAAGTTGAGTGACACACCAATGTCCTTAAAAACATGCTTGAGTCCTTTGAGAATGGTCACCATCGCCATTAGAAAGCCCACAGCAAACATGTACATAGGCGCATATTTCTTGGCGCGCTCAAAAGGATCATCTTGAATTAAAATAAGATTTTGCACACTACGAAAAATGGCAAATGAGATGGTGCCTGCAATTACTGGTGACACCACCCAACTGGCGACAATGGTACTGACCTTAGACCAATTCACTGCATCCGTAGAGACGCCCACCGCGGCAAATCCAACTATGGCTCCAACAATAGAGTGTGTGGTGGATACAGGCCAACCCTTAAAGCTAGCGATCATCAACCAGGTGCCAGCAGCAAGTAGCGCAGAGAGCATGCCGTAGACAAGCAGGTCTGGAGAATCTACAAATACATCAGTATCAACAATACCTTTACGGATAGTTGAAGTGACCTCTCCTCCCGCTAAGTAGGCACCAGCAAACTCGAAAACCATGGCGATTAAAATAGCTTGCTTGATGGTTAGCGCTTTGGAGCCTACGGACGTACCCATGGCATTGGCCACATCATTCGCGCCAACACCCCAGGCCATAAAAAAGCCAAACAGCCCAGCAAGAATAATCAGCAGCGTCCCGTACTCGGTAAATAATTCCATAGCCATCAGTCTCTTAAAATAATTATTATTTTGCTAACAGGAGTTCGAGTTGATTACCCACGCGCTCAGCTGTATCAGCTATTTCACCAATATTATCAATGACGTTATAGAGGAACATAACGTGAACCGGGGGGATGTCGGCTTCTATTTTAAATAAGCGATGGCGCAACTTACGCTCTCTCTTATCGACTTTTTGTTCTTGAGCGTCTAAATCACGAATCAACTTTTTTACGAACTTGACTTCTTGCCCAGTAAATCCAGTTTCAAGTAATTCGTCTAGTTCGTCGATGGCTGTACGCGCTTTTTCGCAGGTTTCAATAGCGCTCTTAACGTAGGCAATGAAATCAGACTGTAATGAGGCAGGGATATCCATTTCGCGGCCCAAGACAATGCCACATACGTCTTTAGCGGTGTTGGCGATATTATCTTGTTGGGCCAAAATGCCGAGTAAGTCACCGCGAGAAACCGGCATAAATAAGCTTTTGGGCATATTTAGACGGAACTGCTTTTTTAGCTCGTCGGCTTGGTTCTCATCATCGGAAATTCTATCAAAGACTTCACTCGCTGTTGGCCAATCAACGGCAATCACTGCCTCGAAAAAAGGCTCTAGCTTTGAGGCACAGACAACGACCAATGACATATGCTCTTGAAGAGGCCTAATAGGGGATTTTCCAAACAGGTTTGAAATTGAATTACTAAATACCATTGAGACTCTCCAAGTTAACTGCATTATAAAAGTTTGTCATAAATATGAAACACTTTTGTCTTCCGTTTTAACAGCTTTTTTAAGCTTGGGCATATTGCTCTTTGCGCCCAAGCCAGCGACGAATTAGTGGATCTACATTTTTAGGATAGTTTAGTAATAATTTCTCCGCGACAACTTTGATGTCTGGCAGCATGTGAGCATCTCGCTGCAGGTCTGCAATATGCAAGTGCATATTACCGGTTTGACGAGTGCCGAGAACTTCTCCAGGACCCCTCAGTTCAAGATCTTTCTCGGCGATCTTAAAACCATCGGTCGTTTCACGCATGATCTTAAGACGAGCATTACCATTCCCAGATAACGGTGGGCTATAAAGTAAAACACAGTGACTGGCCTCTGTCCCTCGACCTACTCTGCCACGCAATTGGTGTAATTGGGATAAGCCTAGGCGTTCAGAGTTTTCAATAATCATTAAGCTCGCATTTGGTACATCCACGCCAACCTCAATGACGGTGGTCGCTACCAGTAGATTAATATCACCTTGTTTAAAGGCTTCCATAATCTCAATCTTTTCTCTAGGTTTTAAACGCCCATGGATAAGACCAATCGACAAGTCTGGCAGCAGTAGCTGAAGTTCACTGGCAGTGACTTCTGCCGCCTGAGCTTCTAAAACATCTGACTCTTCAATCAGAGTACAAACCCAGTAGGCCTGGCGACCATTTACACAAGACGCACGCACCCTTTCAATAACATCATTGCGTCTCAAATTGCTTAACACTAGGGTATCTACAGGCTTACGTCCTGGCGGTAATTCATCAATAACAGAGCAATCAAGATCAGCATAGGCACTCATAGCCAGTGTGCGTGGTATTGGGGTTGCAGTCATTATTAGCTGATGAGGTGCACTGCCATTAGTCTCTGCAGTGGAATTGGGGACAAATCCTTTTTGCCGCAGAGCGAGTCGTTGATGGACGCCAAACCGGTGTTGTTCATCAATAATACTGAGGCCAAGGTCATTGAATTCTACGGTATCCTGGAACAAAGCATGAGTACCAATAACCATTTGAGCTGTTCCGTCAGCGATTGCTGACAGTTTAAGCGCACGCGCTTTACCTTTGATTTTCCCCGTTAACCAAGTGACCCCGATATTCAGTGGTTTGAACCATTGTTCAAAGTTTTGACGGTGTTGGTCAGCAAGAATTTCGGTAGGAGCCATTAGTGCGACCTGCTTACCATTGGCAATGGCCTGCAGTGCGGCTAAAGCAGCAACGACCGTTTTTCCTGACCCTACATCACCTTGAACTAAGCGAAGCATTGGTACGGTAGAGTCGATATCTACATTTATTTCATCAGCGACTCTTATTTGAGCGTCAGTGAGTTGAAAATTTAATTGTTTTAAAAATGCAGACTTGGCAGTTTGGTCTTCCCTAAGAATCGGAGCGCCCTGTTGCTGAATTTTTTGCCGCAACCGCAATAGGCTGAGATTATGAGCAATTAATTCCTCAGCGGCGAGTCTCTGTTGTGCGGGGTGTTCGCCTGCTGCGAGTAAATTTAAAGCAGTTCCCGGGGGTGGATTATGTAAAAGCAGAAGAGCGTCGATCAACGAGTATGCTAGTTGATGATTAAGCCCGCCGTCAGGAAATGATGGCAGTAGCTCAGCGATGGGGTGATTATCTAGCTTGGTTAAAGCTTGAGCACAAAGGTCTCGAATGCGACTTTGGGTAATACCCTCGGTAGCTGGGTAAATAGGCGTTAAGGTTTCCTCTAATTGACGGGGCTGGTTCGCATCGAGATACTGATATTCAGGATGATAGAATTCGACACCTGATACTCCTCGTCTAGCCTCGCCAAAACATCTCAAGCGGGCACCGACTGTGAGACGCTCTTGCTGTGCCCTATTAAAATGGAAAAAACGCAGTGTGGTAGTGCCGGTATTGTCTTGCAACCTACAAACTAAACTTCGCCTCCTGCCGAATACTATATCGCTGGCGCGCACCTCCCCTTCAATAACCACTTCTGTTTGTGGTTGAATACCGCCAATAGGCGTTATTTTGGTCCGATCTATATAACGTAGCGGTAGGTGAAATAACAGGTCCTGTACGCTGTGTAAGCCAAGTTTATTCAATTTCAAAGAGAGCTGTGGCCCGACGCCTCGTAAATTGTTAATGCTCACTCTGTCTAGGCTTTGGGCACTCATCCAGTTTTAATGGTCCCAGGTAAGTTACTGACATGAATAGCATTGCGCAGGGCATCTATGGCTTTATGGCGCGGAAAGCTTGCGCGCCAGGCAACGGCTGTAGTTCTCGACGGGGAGATCTCTGCAAAGGGCTTAATGACTAAGTTATTGGTTCGGTCTGCGGCTCCAATTGCCGCAGAATTCGGTAAAATCGTTATTCCAAGCCCAGAGGATACCATGTGGCAAAGTGTCTCAAGAGAACTGCCTTCTGTCATTGTGCGAATTGAAGCATCGGAGGATTCATACTGGTTTATTTTCGGTAAGACTTTAAATACCTGGTCTCTAAAGCAATGTCCTTCGCCCATCATTAATATATTTTCGTTCTTTAAATCTGATTTATTAATGCCCGCTTTTGTAGCGAGGGGATGATCTTTTGGTAAAAGCACCACAAAAGGTTCTTCATAAAGAGGTTGTACAACAACATCAGGCTCACTAAAGGGTAGTGATATTAATATCACATCTACTTCACCACTTTTAAGTCGTTTCCTTAGGCTACTGGTATAACCCTCTTCAATCACAAGATGCATATCGGGTGCTGTACTTTGTAATGGTGAAATAAAGTGAGGGAAAAGATAGGGGCCAATAGTGAAAATAGCGCCTATATGCAATGGTGTGCTGAGCTGGTTACGGCCTGATTTTGCAATATCTTTAATTGTCGAGGCCTCGTCCAAAACACGCTGCGACTGTTGAATAATTTGCTGCCCTACGGGCGTGGGGCGGACGTTACTTTTAGAACGCTCAAAAAGACTAACGCCAAGTTCACTCTCAAGTTTTTTAACCGCTATACTCAGAGTCGGCTGACTGACGTTGCATAGTTGGGCAGCCTTACCAAAGTGTTGAGATTGTGCCAAAGTGACAATGTAGCGCAGTTCGGTTAGTGTCATCAGGAGCCTCTTGATGTTCGATAGGCAATCATAGCTAATTTTAATCGAAGTGGGGGATATAATTGAAAGTATTGTTAGCCGGTTGTGGTGATATTGGCCAGCGTGTAGCGACAAAGCTTGATCCTAGCTATCAATGTTTTGGTTTAAGGCGTAGTCCTTTTGTATTCTCTGATCGAATAACGCCGATCGTTGCTGATATGACTGACCAGCAGAAACTGACCAATATTTTTACAGGAAAGATTGATGTCGTCGTAGCAACGCTAACACCCAGCTCACGAAGCGAGGACGCCTACAATAAAGCCTATGTTGAAACCTCAAAAGCATTAACTACTGTCGTTAACCAAGCAACCTACCAGCCAAAATTGGTAATTTGGGTCTCTAGCACTAGCGTTTTTGGTGACTGTTCATCCGGGTGGGTGGATGAGCGTTCCCTTGCACAGCCAACTAGCTTTTCTAGCCAAGCATTGCTCCAAGCGGAGCGCAATATTGGTCAATTATGCTGCAAACATATCGTGGTTAGATTCTCTGGGATTTATGGCCCTGGCCGGCATCGACTGATCAGTGAAGTTGAGAGTGGAATTGGCCGTCCAGCCGAGCCGGAATATTGGACTAATCGCATTCACAGTGAGGATTGTGCAGGAGTTATCAACTACTTAATTGAAGAAAACTTATCACAAAAACCGTTAGATTCTTTGTATATAGCAACAGATTGCGAGCCAGTCACACAGCACAATTTAAGAGAATGGTTAGCCGCGCAGCTTGGTGTTAGTCTAACGGAACAGCCGTCTAGGCCAGGGTTGCTGCGTCGCCTTAGTAACAAAAGGCTAATACAGGCAGGGTACCAGTTTAAATTCCCGACCTATCGGGAGGGTTATCGGTCGTTAATTAATGGCTTAAGTGATTAAGCCATTATGACAGCCTCTAAACGACCAGAATTCCGTCCATTTCCACCTGGGAACCTTTTGGTAGTGCCCTTACGCCAATTGCCGCTCTTGCTGGATAAGGCTCGACGAAATACTGACTCATAACTTCGTTGACAATAGGGAAGTTGCTCAGGTCGGTCAAAAATATATTGAGTTTCACCATGCTACTCAGATCTCCGCCAGCGGCCTCGCAAACAGCTGTTAAATTATCGAATACTTGGCGAATTTGATCGGCGATATCCTCACTGACAATTTCCATGGTTTGCGGATCAAGAGGAATCTGACCGGATAAATAGACAGTATTGTTAACCTTTACCGCTTGGCTGTAAGTGCCGATCGCTGCAGGCGCTTGGTCGGTGTGAATGATCGCTTTATTAGACATAAGCTTTTCCTAATAGGGAGTTATTTGTTTTTGACTCTATAAATGCGACGCACGGATTTTAAGCTACGAGCGCGACGCATTATGTCAGCAAGATGGATTCGGTCTCTCACTGTTAGTACCACATCTACAATACTCGTAAATGCATCTTTCTCATTCACGCTGATATGCTCAATAGTGGCATCTTCCTCGGTCATTCTCGAAGCCAGAGCAGCTATAAATCCACGTTCTGGGGTCACCTCTGCTTTAAGCTCAACAGCAAACTCACCCTTGACTACCGATGACCAAACCAAGGACATACATTTTTCGGGATTCAAACGAATTTCTTTCAGATTACGGCAGGACTCAAGGTGGATTACTAGACCTTTCCCAGGTGTCATATGCCCGAGAATAGGATCCCCAGGAATCGGGTGGCAGCATCGCCCATAATGCAATACAAGTCCTTGTGATGAGTCAATTACCACAGGCAGGTTGGCATTTTTATTGTCATCCGATACCTTACGTTTACTGGGCAAGACCATTAAGTTGGCTACGGCAAACGGAACCCTGTTACCAAGACCAATTTGCTGCAGAACGAACTCAAAGGTTGATGCGCCAGTTTCTTTTAATAAACGCTTAATTTGGGACTTTTTGAGCTCTTTGTAGCTAGTTCCTAAATTTCCCAAGGCTTGATCTAGCAGGCGCTTACCCAAATCAACTGACTCGTCATGCTGTTGATTTTTTAGGAAGTGACGAATAGCGCTACGAGCTTTTGCGGTGACCACGAAATTTAACCAATTTGGATTCGGTTGCGCCCCCGCGGCACTGACAATATCGATTTTTTGCCCACTCTGTAGGGGCTCTGACAGTGGCGTTAGCTGTCCATCGACATGACAAGCAATACAGCTGTCGCCTAAACCTGTGTGTACGGAGTAAGCAAAGTCGATTGGAGTTGCACCGGTGGGTAATTCTACGATCTTGCCTTGAGGTGTGAACACATAAACTTCATCCGGGAAAAGATCGGCCTTCACGTGCTCAAGAAATTCAAGTGAATCACCAGCTTTCTGCTGCATTTCAAGCAAGCCTTGCACCCATCTTGCAGCTCGGCGTTGGCTGACTTCAGTATTATTAGTGGCGGACTTATACTCCCAGTGAGCAGCAATACCGAAGTTCGCCATCGCATCCATTTCTCGGGTACGAATTTGAACTTCGATGATAACGCCATGCATTCCAACTAATAGCGTATGCAACGATTGGTAACCATTGGCTTTGGGTATAGCAATATAGTCTTTGAACTCACCGGGAACCGGTTTATAAATATTGTGAACTATTCCCAAGGCTCTGTAGCAGTCGTCAACATTATCCACCACCAGACGAAAAGCAAATACATCCATAATGTCGCGAAAAGACTTTTTCTTTTCACGCATCTTGAGGTAAATACTCCAAAGATGTTTTTCTCGCCCTTTAACGGTGACATTTACTGATTCGCGCTCTAGGCGCATCTCTATTGCTTGATGTATTTCTGTTACCACTTCCTTACGATTTTTTCTCGATGCTTTGAGCGCTTCTCTCAATCGACGGTGGCGAAGCGGATACATGGCGGCAAAACCAAGGTCTTCAAATTCTAGACGAATATCATTAATGCCCAGACGCTGAGCAATAGGCGCATAAATATCGATGGTTTCTCGGGCGATACGGCGTCTTTTTTCGGGAGACAAAACCCCGAGGGTACGCATATTATGAAGTCGGTCAGCAAGTTTGACGAGCATCACTCGAATATCTCGTGACATAGCTAAAGTCATTTTTTGAAAGCTTTCTGCCTGCTGTTCAGCTCTGGAGGCATTTTCAATTTCACCGAGTTTACTAACACCATCGACAAGTTCTGCGACAGTACGGCCAAATCGACGGCTGATTTGGCCCTTAGTAACGCCAGTATCTTCGATAACGTCATGCAACAGGCCAGCCATTAAACTTTCAGAGTCCATTCGCATATCGGCAAGGATATTGGCTACAGCTAACGGATGGGTAATATAGGGGTCGCCACTCTGGCGCATTTGGCCTAGATGACATTTCTCAGAGAAATGATAAGCACGCTTTATTCGATCAACTTCTTTCGGATCAAGGTACGAGGAGAGTTTGTCTGTAAGACCTTGAAGCAATGTGTTACACCCTCCTGGCTATTGAGCGGAGCCCTATGCTGAAGGCTCTTCGGGTGCCTCTGTTACCGCAGCGGCATCTGCTACGTCAGCAGCATCTAAAATTTCATAATCTTGAACCACCTCGGTAAGAATAGCCGCGGTGACTAATCCTTGCTCGATTTCTCTCAGCGCGATTACTGTGGGCTTATCATTTTCTTCATCAACTAAGGCTGGACGACCTTCTACTGCAATTTGACGAGCACGCTTTGAGCCTACCATGACTAATTCAAAACGGTTATCAACGTGGTCCAAGCAATCTTCTACTGTAATTCTAGCCATTTTTAACACGACCCTGATAATTTAAACGTTAAATATTGGTTTGTGGCAAATTTCTTCCCACCGGTCGCGCAGTTTACCTAAGTCAAAGGTTAACAACAATCATTGTGTTGAAGTTAATCCTAACAGCGGCAAGGGATAGAGCTAATCTAAGTAGTCTAATGAACGCAGACCAATGCTAATTGATTCGTAACTTACCTACTATACTTCTTTTTGCTCCGCTGAAGAGGATAGCTGATCCACCATCTTACTCGTCTACCAATATACAATGAATGGCTCTAAATAAGGTCAAGAGAGAAGATTACTAATGAGGGCCTCATCGACCATTGCGGAACTATGACCATTTTCTCCCAGAATTAGCGCCTTAAGCTGAGCGAGTGCTACTTGAAAATCATCATTTACCATTACATAGTCAGCTTCACCATAGTGACTCATTTCGTCTTTTGCGGCGGCAACTCTTTGGCTGATAACGCTGGAGTCATCTTGCCCTCGCTTATTTAACCGTGCTTCAAGTGCTTGAATCGACGGTGGAAGAATAAAAATACTCTTACTACCGGGAAACTGCCGTCTGGTTTGTGCTGCACCCTGCCAATCAATTTCGAGTATAACGTCGGTACCCATGGCTAATGTATCCCTAACCCATTGCTCGGAAGTGCCGTAATAATTTCCAAATACCTCGGCGTGCTCGAGAAAAGCATTATTTTCTACCATGTTTTTGAACAGAGGCTGGTCAATAAAATGATAGTTAACACCGTCCTGCTCACCGGGTCTGCATGCCCTAGTAGTATGTGAGACAGACGCTTTTATGTTACCAACTAGCTTAAGTATCTCGGCAACTAAGCTGGTCTTTCCAGCCCCTGAGGGGGCAGAAATAATAAATAATGTACCTTCATTCATAGTATCAATTTTCCACAGGCGCTGATGCTGGATAGTTTACATGAAGACAGGTTTAAAAAAACGCGCTGTCGTTAAATTCACGGCACTCTATAAAGTACAAAGTGATATTTAGTAGTACCGAGATCAAATACCCGATTAGACTCTTTAGCGATGCGGAGATTCCCCCAAAAACCAATAACCAACCAGAAGAGGCTGATGAATGTCTTGAGGAAAAGGTGTAAAAAGCCCCCCGCTGAAATGAGGTCAACCTTGTTTAATATCTATGCTATACTTTTATGCATAGATTATAATATCATCACGCCTTCGTTTTTAAAAAAATTGTTAGGGAAAACCATGAGAACACCCGCACATGACACGCCACTGGGAAGGCTGATGACTGAGCGGCAGCTTAGTCAATCATTTTTAGCCAGAGAGGCTGGGGTAACGCAGTCCTTTGTCAATCGAGTCGCTAAAGGAACGATTGAAAGCCCTCGCCGATCGAGTATGTTAAAGGTAGCGGCCTATTTAGACGTGCATGTAGACACTATCTATCCTGATTAGGCTATTCAAATCGTGGAAGCTTCGCTTGACGAAACGTGGAGTGCTAAGGTTTTATTATCACCGCTTCTCTCCGGTAAAGTAGTCCATGAATACTTGAAGTAATAGGGTGACGCCGCATCGTTTTTTTTCGCTAGATTGTCTAAAGGAGCGCATACCCTTATGACCCTAACTTGATTCTGTCTTTTTTCTAACTGCCCGCTCTTCTGCAGATCCGCTAACTTATTTAGCTAGATTTATGTGCTTTAAAATTTATAGAATCTCTTTTCTAGTACTATACTAGCTCTCTACATCAATTTGGCAGAAGCAAAACGAAGATGCGAATATCGATTATGACAACCGCTAATATTCCTGATCTTAGTAAACTCAAAAGGCATCAATATGTTGGATAGCCCAAGCACAGCACCGCTGGTTAAAAGCAAGCTGCTAACCCCTATTAAAGTCGGTATTTTAGAGTCTTGGCGTTTGATCTCACTGAGCTATTCTGACCCGCTGAAACACACCCAGCATTTGAACCAAAAATATGGCAACGTGGTGATGCACAAGGTGGGTAAAATGGAGGTTGTGCATCTGTTCGGAGCCGATGCCAATCGTTTGGCCTTGTTGAATCCTGACAACACTCTATCGAATAAAAAAGCATGGGATCAAATTATTGGCCGTCTTTTTCCAAATGGATTAATGTTAAGAGATGCGGAGGACCATCGATATCATCGTAGGCTCATGCAGGCCGGGTTTAAAAGCAAAGCAATGCAGGGATATTTTTCGCAGATGGCTCCGCAGATAGAGCGGGCGATGGCAAACTGGTTAGCAACTGCAGACAATCAGAAAGTGCTTGCTTACCCAATGTTCAAGAATATGACGCTGGACCTAGCTGCAACGGTATTTTTGGGTATGGATCTTGGAGCCGATGCTAGAAAAATAAACAAAGCCTTTGAAGCAACTGTTGCCGCCTCCATGTGGCGGTTTCCCTTTGCGCTTCCAGGAACCCTTCTTTGGCGAGGCATCCGTGCCCGTCAGACGATGTGTGATTTTTTTCAACCGCTGATTGAAGAGAGAAAAACGGGTGATGGCCAAGACCTTTTTTCGATTTTATGTCGAGCAGAGGATGAGGATGGTAACCGTTACACAGATCAAGAGATTGTAGATCATATCAATTTTTTGATGATGGCAGCTCACGACACGACAACTAGTGCATTAACCAGCATGACCTATGCTTTGGCAAAAAACCCTGAGTGGCAGGAACGCTTGTGGAAAGAAATGTCAGTGCTAGATGGAAAGATTGTGCAGCTACAAGACCTCAGTAAAATGGTTGAAACAGACTATGTGATGAAGGAGGCATTGAGACTTTATCCGCCACTCCCAACATTACCTAAATTTAGTAATAAGGCGTTTGAGTTTGGGGGCTATACGATTCCAGCTAATGCGATGGTGGTGACTTCTCCTATTCATACTCACTATAACGCTGAGTACTGGGATGATCCTCAATCGTTTGATCCGCTTCGTTTTAGCGAAGAGCGCAAAGAACACAAGCGCAATGCATATAGCTGGATTCCCTTCAGTGGGGGTGCACATATGTGTATCGGACTTCATTTTGCCGAGATGCAAATAAAGCTGGTGATGTTTGAAATGCTAAAAAATTACCGCTGGAGCGTACCTGTAGACTATAAAATGCCGGTGCAGCAGTCACCTATTTCTAAGCCAACTGATGGGCTACCAGTTACACTTAGGCGGCGATAATAAAAGTAATAATGGGCATTGAAGAGCGCCTTAGTTGCTCGTAACTATAGCCATACTTTGTTCTAGCGCTCCAAAATCTAGCCGTTGATATAGGTCTACCACGGCAGGATAACTGTGCGCTCCTTATACTTATGCTAAATGTCAATTCAGAGAAAATACGATGAAATTACTATCAACAGCGATGTTCATTAGTTTACTTTTCATGCCGACCTCAGGGTGGGCTACACCAATGGAAGACTCTTCGTTAAGGCTAAAAACGCTGAACAACTACCAGATAAATACGCCGGTAATGGTTAGTTCGGGTCTACCCAATCGCGGACATTTTGAAGCACTGAAATCTAATGGTGTTGCTAACGTAATTGATTTACTGCCCGGGGATAGACGCGAGGAAATCAGTCTTGTGAAAGAGATGGGTTTGAACTATAAAAATATTGAGGTGCAATGGGGAAACCCAACCCTAGAAAACTTTGATGATTACGTAGCAGCCATGCAACGCTTTGAATCCGAGGACGGTATGACGCTGACGCATTGCCAACTGAATTGGCGAGGCGCTGTTTTTACCTATTTATACCGTATTACCCAGTTGCGTGAAGCAGAACATATTGCGAGACAAGATATGGACGCAATCTGGAAAGCAAACGACGTGTGGCTCAAGTTTATCGAAGAGGTAAAAAACAAATACTTATAGTATGTGCCTGCTGAGCAGTACATATTGAGTAAGCTATTTGACAACTGAGTTTAGAGTTCATAACTCTTTATTAGTATTTCAACCATTAAAAAGCAGCGAGAACAGGCTATGGATTTAAAACAACACTACCAGCAGGCAGCTCGGGATAGCTGCCCTATTTATACTTTTTTAGATTTACAGGTCGAAAGTATCGAGGACGGGATATACCGGTCTCGCACCCCTCTAAGCGACAATACAAAAAACCATGTAAATATATTTCATGCTGGCCCCATCTGGATGACCGCAGAATACTTAGGCGGCTTAATCGCTGCACATAACCTTGATAATCCAAAATACCAGCCAGTTATCGCCGGGTTGAATATAAAATTTATGCGCCCAGCGATGACCGACATTACTGCTGAGACTGAATTTACAGCTGAAGATGTCAAAACGATGAAAGCGTCACTCGAAGCAACCGGGCGCTATGATTTTACGATCCATATTGTGGTCAAAGATACCGCCGGTAAAATCGTCGCTGAAGCGGACGGTGATTACGTAGTAAAGGATTTTTCTAATTTGATGTAGACGCGAGTACTGTTTTTGGCAGTACCGATTAAGCCATCAGCGATGCTCAGTGTTACTAGGAGTAAGTCATGAAAAATAGCTCTAGTGTGATTGGGTTTGTAGCGCTTTTAGTGATACCTGGTTGTACTCACAAAGAACCCGAACATATGGAATCCCAAGAATATGTTGATGCACTATGTCGGGCTGCGGCTGATAGAATTCCAAGTCCTGAAAATATGACTATGCTTCCCAACCCTACTTATTCAGATTGCATGGTAGATCATGGATATATAGAAAAACTGGCCTCTCCATAGTGAACAATGTCACTAGTAAGAAGGTAAACAGTTTTACTCAAGGTTTTGAATCTGCTCGCGCATTTGCTCAATGAGAACTTTTAGTTCCACTGACGCCTGAGTTGTCACACCGGCGATAGATTTGGAGCCAAGAGTGTTGGCTTCGCGATTCAATTCTTGCATTAAAAAATCGAGCCTGCGACCAATTGAGTCTGAGCTCTGCAGGACACGACGAATTTCTGTAATGTGCACCTCTAAGCGGTCTAACTCTTCATCTACGTCAGAGCGATTGGCAATAATAACCATCTCTTGCTCTAAGCGACCTTCGTCTAGTTGAATTTTCATATCAACCATCTTTTCTTCGAGTCGCGCGCGCTGATGGGCAAGAATATCCGGCAGGTTTTCTCTGACTATTGCGGTTTGTTCTTGAATGCCTACAAGTCGCTGTTCAATCATGTCCGCAAGCTTGTCGCCTTCGCGTTGTCGGCCTTCAAGTAACTGAGCAACCGTTGCCTTGAAGGTCTCAATTGCCGCCGCTTGAAGATGCTCAGATTCAACATCCTGATCTTTCAAGACACCCGGCCAGCGCATGATATCTAGAGGGGAGATCTCTGCTGGGTTATCTATCTGGGTGGCTAGCTGCTGAGCAATTTCAATGTATTGCTTGGCCAGCGTAAGATCGGCGTTAACGGCAGCATCAGTGCTGTTAAAGGCTAGCTGTATAGAACAGTCCACCTTGCCCCGGGAAAGCTTTTTACGGGCTATTTCACGCAACGACATTTCAATCTGGCGTAATGTCTCTGGCAGTCTAAAGCCAGTCTCTAAAAACCGATGATTGACAGAACGGAGTTCACAGGTGACTGAGCCCCAGGGAAAATCTGCGGTGTTTCTGGCAAATGCCGTCATGCTGCGAGGCATATTATCTCCAAATGAATTAAATTAATGGTTGCATGGTAACAAAGGCGGTCACAGTAGTGTTAGATTTGCTACAATTCCGCCGACAAATCTCGACAAAACCCATTCTAGGAAGCAAATTTATGACCAGACCCAGCGGCCGTCGGCCGGAACAGTTACGCCAAGTTAAGATCACTCGCGATTACACCTGTCATGCCGAGGGATCGGTCTTGGTTGAGTTTGGAAATACGAAGGTTATCTGCACTGCGAGTGTCGACAAAGGGGTACCTCGTTTCTTGCGGGGCAAAGGCGAGGGTTGGGTTACTGCAGAATACGGGATGTTGCCGCGCTCAACAAATAGCCGCATGAACCGCGAGGCTGCGCGAGGAAAACAGAGTGGACGCACACAAGAAATTCAACGTCTGATCGGCAGATCTCTTCGTGCTGCGGTTGATTTAAAGCAGTTAGGTGAGAACACAATTAATATTGACTGCGATGTAATTCAAGCAGACGGTGGAACTAGAACAGCCTCCATTACTGGTGCCTGTGTTGCGTTGGTTGACGCGATTAGGCACTTGCAGCGTACTAAGGCAATAGTCGGTGATCCACTGGTTTCTATGATAGCTTCAGTATCAGTGGGCGTTTACAAAGGCACACCAGTACTAGACTTAGATTATGCTGAGGATTCAAACGCTGAAACCGACATGAATGTGGTAATGAACAGTGAAGGTGGCTTCATCGAAGTTCAAGGAACTGCCGAGGCAGCACCTTTTAGCACCGAAGAGTTAACTGAAATGTTAGACTTAGCCAAAAGAGGCATTGCTGATTTGGTGAGAGTTCAGCAGATGGCTCTCGCGCAATAATCGGACAAGACTCATGACTATGAATCAAAATTATAAAAAGCAGTTTATCGAAAATTCTCTGAGCAGTGGCGCCCTTAAATTTGGTGAGTTCACCTTAAAGTCAGGACGTGTCTCGCCACACTTTTTTAATGCGGGGGAGTTTTATACCGGTAAAGCTTTGGCAGAACTGGGACGTTGCTACGCGGCGGCTATCGTTGATTCTGGAATACAATTTGATGTTTTGTTTGGTCCAGCCTACAAAGGTATTACGTTAGCTTCTGCCACTGCAGTTGCCTTATCGGATCAGTATGGCATCGATGTGCCCTACTGCTTTAATCGTAAAGAGGCCAAATCTCATGGTGAGGGTGGCACTCTAGTTGGCGCACCACTAAAGGGTAAAGTCCTCATTATTGATGATGTGATTACGGCCGGCACTGCGATAAGAGAAGTGATGGCGATTGTCGAGGATGCGGGTGCGCAGGCGGCGGGTGTTGTCATTGGTCTTGACCGGAAAGAGCGCGGTAAGGGTTCAGAATCTGCCATTCAAGAGGTGGAAAGACAATTTGATATGTCGGTTGTCAGTATTATCGATATTGATGATATCTTGGCCTATCTATCAAGCACTCCAGATACCGCCGATCTAATTGCCGCCATAGGCAACTACCGCGAGGCCTATGGCGTCAGCTAGACAGTTAACGCTGTTGCTCAAAAATCGCTGAAGTTATCAAAGCCCACTGCTCAGCCCAATGCTGATTAGGTAGGGTTTTAAAGTCACTGCGTACAAATTGACTAATTTTACCTTCAACGGTAACCAGCATTAAGTTAGCGGCTACTGAGACTGGAACATTAAGCTTCAGGCCGTCACGTACCTCTGCTTCACGCAACGCTTGTTTTAGCTGTGATTCCAGGCGGTCAAAAAATTGTGCCACGCGGCTATGCAAGCGCTCGTTCTCAATGGCAAGAGCATCACCATTTAAGATGCGAGTGATACCAGGATTTTTTTGGCAGAACGCAACCACTAAACTCAGAATTCGATAGCACTGGTTGACTGCGTCTGGCTCGTCATTGACGATAGCGCGAACGCGACCAAAGATGGTCTCTTCAATAAAGTCGATTAAACTTTCGTACATCCTGGTCTTGCTAGGAAAATGACGATATAGCGCAGCTTCTGAAAGACCCAATTCACCAGCCAGAGCGGCGGTCGTAATTCGACCCCTAGATGTTTCAAGCATACGCGCCAGCGTCTGCAATATTTCTTGGGCTCGAGAGCCTTTTTTAGCAGCCATTAGAGTGCTCCTTTTGATTCTTGGTTAGTAATGAGCGTTCCCACACCTTCGTCGGTAAATATTTCCAACATTACCGCATGATCCACACGACCATCAATAATATGAGCACACTGAACACCCGACTTAACTGCATCCAAAGCACAACGAATTTTAGGCAACATGCCGCCATAAATAGTACCGTCAGCAATTAGCTGGTCAACCTTGCTGATGTTAAGTCCTGTGAGAACATCGCCCTTTTTGTCTTGTAAGCCACCGACATTGGTCAGTAACATGAGCTTCTCCGCCTGAAGCACCTCGGAGACTTTACCAGCCACCAGATCAGCATTGATGTTAAAAGAAGAACCGTCGGCACCAACGCCAATAGGTGCAATTACCGGAATAAAACCGCCTTGCACCAGCATATCAATAACTGACTTATTAATGGATTCTACCTCGCCTACATGGCCAATATCGATGATTTCAGGCACTGACATTTCCGGTGTTTGGTGTGAAACTACTAACTTTTTAGCCCTGATAAGTTGGCCATCTTTCCCAGTCACGCCAAAGGCTTTTCCACCGGCGTTATTGATCAAATTTACTATTTCTTTATTAATGGTGGCGCCGAGTACCATCTCGACCACGTCCATGGTTTTAGTATCGGTAACTCGCATACCATCGATAAATTGAGATTTAATAGACAGCCGTTCAAGCAGCTCGCCGATCTGTGGACCGCCGCCGTGCACCACTATAGGATTAATTCCAACAGCTTTCATTAAAACGATATCCCGGGCGAAGCTGGCTTTTAGTCTGTCATCAACCATGGCGTTGCCACCATATTTAACGACCACCGTTTTGCCTGCAAAACGCTGAATGTAGGGCAGCGCTCGGGAAATAACTTGAGCAGTGGTAGCAGCTTCTTTTCTGTTTAGGGACATAATTAAATATGATCTTCTATGTTGTTGATAAAGGGACTAAGCGCCTTATGGAAATGCTGTTTAACGATCTCTAATTCAATATCATTTTCAGCTTCAAAACGCAGAGTTAGGTTAGGTGTGGTGTTGGATGCTCGTATCAAACCCCAGCCATTTTCATATTCTACACGCAGACCATCTAAACAACTGATGGTGCCGCCTGTAAAGTGACACTGAGATACTAAGGTTTTCATTATCTCAAATTTAGCGTCCTCAGCCACCGGAACTAAAATTTCAGGCGTATAACTGGTTTCTTTAAACTCGCCAATAATTTGGTCAAGACTGTATGTTTGGCCATGCCATTCGACAGACAGAATTTCCAATAAACGCATGGCGGCATAACAGCCATCATCAAAGCCACGCCAGCGGTCATTGAAGAATATATGACCGCTAAATTCTCCACCCAGTAAAGCATTATTATCACGCACAGCCTTTCTGATGTGGGAGTGCCCCGTTTTGCACATTACTGGCACACCCGAATATTGCTCTACTAATTCACCAAGTCGCTTACTGCTTTTTACATCAAAAACAATCGTAGATCCTGGGTGTTCAATAAGTAGAGTCTGTGCAAAAATCATCATCAACCGATCAGGCCAGACAATCTCACCACGCTGACTTATCACCACTAGCCGATCGCCATCACCGTCAAATGCCAATCCTAAATCAGCACCCGTCGATATAACTTGAGTGATTAAGGGCTGAAGGTTCTGCTGTTCAGAAGGATTGGGGTCATGATTTGGGAAATTGCCATCAACGCTACAAAAGAGGGGGTCTACCGTACAACCCAGGCGCTTGAAAAGAGCTACTGCAAGAGGCCCAGAGACAGAATTGCCGCCGTCAATTACCAGCTTAAACGGGCGACTAACTTTATTGGTAGCGACGATGAAGTCTAAGTAAGAAGGAACAACATCTAAGGACACTAGATTGCCTTCAGGCGCCATTGGAACGTTATTAGCCGCCATTATGACTTTTAGGTCCTCAAGCCCTTCGGCGAGGATAACCTGCCCCTCTAGGACGATTTTAAATCCGTTGTAATGGCCTGGGTTATGACTGGCAGTGATCATCACGCCGCAAGTTGCAGTATCACGGTGACAGATAGCAAAATTTAATACCGGGGTAGCAGTTTGTCCCAAGTCGAAAACGTTGCAGCCTGAATGGCGTAAGCCCAGACATAGAGACTCGGATAGAGCGTCTGAGCTTAGTCTTCCATCACGGGCGATATAAACCGCATTTTCGCCAAGATTGAGTATTGTTTGTCCTACTGCTTTACCTAGGCGTAACGCGAATTCTGAGTTCAACTCACTACCCGCAAGACCGCGTATATCGTAGTCTCGGAATACCGCATCGACCAGCACAAAGTCATCGCTGTCAGTGGGCGATGCTTCAATAGAGCTATTATTAGATTGATGCAAATTCATCATTAGTGGCTAAACGACTGTCGAGTTAATTGTGATCATTATATTTACAGGCTATCTGCGCTATAAGATCTCGGCCTAGCTGCGCTTTATTTCTTTTACTGAAGGATATGGTTGAATCAGCGTCGATCCAACTGACCTCATTTTCATCACTATCAAAACCAATATCTGGGCGCGAGATGTCATTAGCAATGATCGCATTCAGCCCCTTTGTTTTGAGTTTGCCTTTTGCGTAGTTCTCAACATTAGTACTCTCCGCTGCGAACCCGACCACAAATAAAGATTCATTAGTGTTGGCTACGGTGCTTACAATGTCAGGATTTTTCTCAAGATTAATGGTTAAGACCCCATCGCCTGATTTTATTTTTTCTGCAGCAACACTCACTGCTCGATAGTCTGCTACGGCGGCGGTGGCGATAAACACGTCGGCTTTTTGTGCGGACTCTAAGGCGGCTAATAACATCTCATTAGCAGATATTACTGATATATGCTCACAACGATCTGGAATTGACAGGTTCACCGGGCCTGAAATAAGTACCACATCTGCGCCAGCATCTGCTGCTGCAGTAGCCAGAGCATAGCCCATTTTTCCTGAACTGTGGTTACTGATATAGCGAACTGGGTCAAGAGCTTCTCGAGTTGGGCCTGCGGTAATGACTACTTTCTTGCCCTGGAGTACTCCATTAGTGAACATAGCGGAAGCTTGATCAATAATCGTCTCAGGTTGCTCCATTCTTCCTGGACCTGTATCCCCGCAGGCTTGAATGCCACTAGCAGGGCCAATAATGGTGACCCCGCGCTGAGCTAGCTTTTCAACATTGTCCATATTTGCAGGGTGACGCCACATCCTTTGGTTCATGGCCGGAGCAATAGCAACTAACGCCGGTGTTGCAAGATAGACCGCGGCCAACAAGCTATCTGCTTTGCCATGCATCATGGTGGCCATAAAGTCGGCACTAGCGGGAGCGATTAATAGTAAATCTGCCCAGCGAGCTAACTCAATATGGCCCATCCCCGCCTCTGCTTTTTCATCGAGTAAACCAACATGCACCGGATGACCTGATAGTGCTTGCATTGTTAGTGGCCGTAAAAACTCTTCGGCGCCCGGTGTCATGACCACGCGCACTTCGGCCCCTCTATCTTGGAGACGCCTGACAATTTCAGCACTTTTATAAGCAGCGATGCCACCGGTAACGCCAACAATTATTCGTTTGTTTGACAAGCTACACATTTAAAATCCATACACTCCACTTTTAGCAGTCTAAGATAACATTATAGAAAGGAATTCTATAGTGATAAAAAGGACTTACTATGGCTATACATCAATGGCCTAAGCATCAAAGGCCCCGCGAGAAGCTTTTAGAAAAGGGTTCCAAGGCGCTCTCTGATCAGGAGTTATTAGCGATATTTTTGCGTACAGGGGTCTCAGGTATGAGCGCTATCGATTTAGCCTCTAAGCTCTTAACCCACTTTGGAGGCCTGGGTTCTTTGCTCAGTGCGAATCAAACCAGTTTTTGTTCAGTTAAGGGATTGGGTGTTGCAAAGTACTGTCAGCTTAAAGCGACCTTAGAGTTAACCGAGCGCTACTTAGCTGAGCAATTACGTGATAATGATATCTTTACCAGCCCCAAACAGGTTGAAGATTATCTGTCTGTTCAGATGCGTGATTATCAGCGTGAGGTTTTCAGTGTGCTACTCCTAGATTCACGGAATCAGCTATTGGGTTACCATGAGTTATTTCACGGCACGATTGATGTCACCTCAGTACATCCCCGAGAGGTCGTGAAATTGGCCCTGCAAAAGAATGCCGCCGCAGTCATTATTGCCCACAATCATCCATCGGGAGTGTCCGAACCGAGTAATGCTGACGTCGCTATAACCCATCGACTTAAGGCGGCACTTGCCTTGGTGGACATTCGTTTACTGGATCATTTTATTGTTGGCAGGGGCGATATAACTTCTTTGGCAAACCAAGGTAAAATGTAATCTGGCTAAGATTCGACGATAAGTAGTAAAATTATGCCGATTAAAGCGTTTTCGTTTGATTCAGGATTGGCTTTCTGGTATAAAACGCGCCTCCTTGCGGGGACACCCTTTGAACAAGGATGTAATTTTTTGGAATACTTTTGTCAAAAGGAGTTTTCCTTAGACAATAATCGAATTTAGAGGCAGGATAAATGTCCAGAGTATGTCAGGTCACAGGCAAGCGCCCAATGGCTGGAAATAATGTATCTCATGCAAAAAACAGAACACGTCGTCGTTTTGAGCCAAACCTTCACACCCATCGATTTTGGGTTGAGGCAGAGAAGCGCTTTGTTAAGCTGCGTGTCTCTACCAAGGGAATGCGCATCATCGATAAAAAAGGTATTGAAAATGTCCTGTCTGAGCTCCGTGCTCATGGCGAGAAAGTTTAAGGAGTTTACTAATGGCTAAATCAGCGAGAGAGAAAATTCGGTTAGTATCCAGTGCAGGTACTGGGCATTTTTACACGACTGATAAGAACAAGCGAAACATGCCGGAGAAGATGGAGATTAAGAAATATGATCCCACAATCCGCAAGCATGTGATTTATAAAGAAGCTAAGATCAAGTAGTCATTGGTTAGGCTGTGGGAGGTTTCTCACAAAATTAAAAAATCCTGCCTTTATGGTGGGATTTTTTTTGGACGCTCGGTTGGACTAATATCATAGTCCAAAAAAAAGCCCCAAATAAATTTGGGGCTTTCGAAAATTTTCTTACAGCTATCTAACGACAGCGGCAGAAATTAATCGGCAACTACGTTCTCAGCTTGAGCGCCTTTCTGGCCTTGAGTAACTTCCATCGTTACTGCCTGACCTTCTTTCAATGATTTGAAACCTTCAGCCTGAATTGCGCTGTGGTGAACAAATACGTCACCGCCGCCTTCTTGCTCAATGAATCCAAAACCCTTACTGTCGTTGAACCACTTGACAGTGCCAGAAACTCTATCTGACATAATAACCTCACTTTAAAAATTTATACCGTTTAAGGCGTTAAAAATATCCAGCCTCATAACGGGGCTAGCCAATATCTTCCAATCGCAAAAATTTACAACTGAAACATTTCGTAGCCTACCGCTTCAATTAGCATAAATAGAGACTTACGAGCGCGGTAGTGTATGGTGTTTTTATGGATTTTGCCAATTTTGTTTCAGTTAAACCCTAAAAAAGGGCCATTTAGCTGAAATTCTCACGAAAAAAAGGCTCTTTGCTCAATATTGCAGCGGTTTTTGCGGGTAAATCACGCGCGTGCTGTCTTTCACTGAAATACGAATAAACACAGCAAAGCTATTCATGGCGATATCGCCCCTTGCTTTCTGGCACCTCTAGGCGGCGTTAATCTCTGCGCTGGTCCTGCCTAGATGCTGTAAAAAATGAGCAATATGGTATGATAAAAGTTTGTATGTTGTAGTCAGTAAATATCGAACTCACTAAGGTTTTTATGCTCTCACCGTCAATATTAAAACAGTTGGTAACTATCGTCGGTGAAGATCGATTACTTTTGGCAGCAGAAGATTTTCAGCATTACGGCCTTGATCGGACCACGGTTTGGCAGGCAAACCCCTGTGCGGTTGTTTTGCCGGGCTCTATTAAGGAGGTTCAGCAGATTGTTTTATTGGCCAAGGAGCTTAATTTAGCTATTGTTCCTTCGGGTGGTCGCACTGGATTAAGTGGTGGCGCGGTTGCCAAGGACGGTGAGATTGTGGTGGCTTTAGACCGTTTAAATAATATCCAAGAATTTAATCCCTTAGATCGCACCGTGACGGTTGGTGCAGGGATGATTACCGAAAATTTACAAAACTTTGCGGTTGATCAAGGCCTGTTTTATCCGGTTGATTTTGCTTCCACGGGCTCTAGTCAAATCGGCGGAAACATTGCAACTAATGCCGGTGGCATTAATGTCATTCGTTATGGAATGACACGCCAGTGGGTGGCAGGCTTAACGGTGGTCACCGGTGCTGGTGATGTTTTAGAATTAAATCAGGGATTAATGAAAAACAATACCGGTTATGACTTCCGTCATTTGTTTATTGGCTCTGAGGGTACTCTTGGGCTGATATGTGAAGCTACCATTCAGCTCACTAGAGCGCCTGAAGAGACAGTGGTAATGGTGCTCGGAATTGACGATTTTCCGGCTATTTTAGATGTACTTCAAGCCTTTACGTCTAAGATTGATCTGACCGCTTTTGAGTTTTTCTCGCAGCTTGCGCTGGATAAGGTTGTTGCCCATCAAGGGCATGCGATCCCTTTTGATACTAAAGCGCCATTTTATGCGCTGTTAGAATTCGAGATCAAAGACAGGGAAGTGCTTGAACTCGCCATGAGTCTTTTTGAACACTGCGCAGAGCAGGGTTGGGTATTAGACGGCGTTGTCAGTCAAAGTCTGTCCCAAGCATCCGCATTATGGAAACTTAGAGAAGATATTTCTGAAACTTTATGGGAATTTCAGCCTTACAAAAATGATATTTCAGTACGTGTTTCCAGAATGCCGGGCTTTCTCGGCGAGGTGAATGAATTGGTAGAACAGCGTTATCCCGATTTTGAAATTGTCTGGTATGGCCATATTGGTGACGGTAATTTGCATCTTAACATTCTCAAGCCAGAGGATCTTTCGAGTGATGATTTTGTAACTCAATGTACCGCGGTGAGTAATGAAATTGGTCAGCTACTGGCCAAGTATGAGGGCAGTGTGAGTGCTGAGCACGGTGTTGGGTTGCTGAAAAGAGACTATTTGCACTACTCTAGGTCCGCTAGTGAAATTAGCCTGATGCGAGCTGTGAAATCAGTATTTGATCCGAATGGCATACTAAACCCCGGTAAACTATTTGCGGTGGAAGAGCATTAATGCCTATGCACAAACAGAGAGTTAATGATGAGTGAACCGTTATTTACTGAAGATGATTTACAGACGGAATCCAGTAATAAAAATGTCACTATGTTGATATATATATTACTTGCCCTGGGCTTTTTAACTGGCGGGCTGACCGCGATTGCGGCGGTAATTATTAACTACATCAAACGAGATGATGTTCGTGGGAGCTGGCTAGAGGGCCACTTTCGCTGGCAAATCAATACCTTTTGGTTTGGCTTGTTATGGACCATAATTGCGCTTCTGACATGGCTGGTTCTTCTTGGTTGGTTTACTGGGGCGCTGGTGACTATTTGGTTGGTATATCGGATAGCCAAAGGCGCCATATATCTGAATGACAACAAAACGATGGTTGCTTAACACCAACGTTATAGGCTGTGCTTAAAATTGCGGTCAGCTATTAAAAACGGAATCTTTATATGCACAGGTACAGTCATTTTGTTGATGGGAAAGAATGGGATCTTCCTTTAGGAAAGATCGTTTGTGTGGGAAGAAACTATGCCGCCCATGCGCGAGAGCTAAATAATCCGCTACCTACTTCGCCAGTTCTTTTTATTAAACCGAGCACTGCTCTAGCTGCTATTGATAACGAGATAATCATTCCTACTGATCTAGGGGAATGTCATTTTGAGACTGAAATGAGTCTTTTGATGGGTAAAAAGCTAACCAACTGTAGTGAAGACGAAGCGGCGGCAGCAATAACAGGCGTTGGGCTAAGTTTAGATTTAACCTTGCGAGATATTCAGCAAGACTTAAAAGATAACGGGTTGCCATGGGAAAAATCAAAGGCCTTTAATGGCGCCTGCCCATCTTCTGGATTTGTTTCTAGAATCCATGTGGGTGACTTACAAAACCAACAAATACGGCTGTATAAAAACGGTCAGCTTCAGCAGGATGGCAATACCTCGGATATGCTCAACCCGGTTCTTCCACTACTAGCTTATATAAGCCAGTTCTTTACCCTGTTGCCCGGTGATATAGTTTTAACCGGCACCCCAGCCGGTGTTGGACCGTTACAGGTGGGGGATAAGTTAGCCCTGGAATTATCGGATCTCATTCACTGCAAGGGCGAGGTTGTTTCAGCGTGACGATTGCCAAAGGTATTTACAAACACTACAAAGGCAATCTGTATCAAGTGATAGAGGTTGCGACACACAGTGAGACGAGTGAGGAATTGGTGGTCTATCGTACTCTATATGGCGATTACAGCATGTGGGTGAGACCCTTAGATATGTTCCAGGAACTGGTGGATATTGACGGACAACAGGTTCCGCGGTTCAGTTTTGTCGAGCCCAGTGAATAATGTTAGTAATTTCTGGTAGTGTGTCGATTCCAGATGCAGAGCTCGTCTTTTCGGCAATACGTGCTCAGGGTCCTGGAGGTCAAAATGTCAACAAGGTATCTTCGGCGATTCATCTGCGTTTCGATATTGGACAATCGTCATTGCCTGATTTTTATAAACAGCGATTATTGCAGCTTAGCGATCAACGGATTTCAAAAGATGCGGTGGTTATTATCAAGGCTCAACGTTATCGCAGTCAGGATAAAAACCGCTTAGAAGCGTTGTCTAGGCTAAAAGTACTTATTCAGTCAGCCGGGTTTGTTGCTAAATCTAGACGGCCGACTAAGCCAACGCGTGGTTCTCAGTTGAGACGCATGGACAAAAAAGCCCAGCACGGCAAGAAGAAAAATATGCGTGCAAAACCCAGTTTGGATTAGAGTTTATGAGTGAAAGCGGTAATCATCCCTTTGATAGGTTAACCCCCGATTTATTAATCGATGCGGTCGAGAGCCAAGGATTTCTGTCGGACGGCGGATTTTTAGCGCTTAATAGCTATGAAAATCGCGTGTATCAAATAGGTATTGAAAATCAAACACCCATGATTGCCAAGTTCTATCGTCCGGAACGATGGTCCGACGAGCAGATCTTTGAAGAACATCAATTCTGCTTTCAGTTACAGGAGCAAGAACTTCCGGTAGTTTGCCCTTGGCTCAACAGCCAAGGAAATAGCATTAGCCACCACGAAGGTTTTCGTTTTGCACTGTATGAGCGCAAGGGAGGGCGAGCACCAGAATTAGATAATTTAGACAATCTATTTATCTTAGGTCGCTTGTTAGGACGTTTCCATGGGATTGGTGCAGCGCAATCGTTTAAATATCGACCTACTTTAAGCGCCAAAAATTTTGGCTGGGACTCCTATGAGCTTATTAGTAAAGATTTTATGCCCAAAGAGTTAAGTCCTGCTTATGATTCATTAGCGCTTGATGTGCTAAAAGCTATTGACCGGATCCTTGCTGATTATGGCGAGGTCAATAATATCCGTGTACATGGAGACTGCCATTCAGGCAATATTCTGTGGCGCGATGACTACCCGCATTTTGTCGATTTTGACGATGCGCGCATGGCCCCAGCAATCCAAGATCTTTGGATGCTGCTATCTGGAGATCGACAGGAGCAGACGGCGCAAATGGCTGAAATCATTAAAGGATACAGAGAGTTTTATGACTTTGATTATAGGCAATTACGATTAATTGAAGTATTTCGCACATTAAGAATCATGCACCATAGCGCTTGGATTGCAAGACGATGGACCGATCCTGCATTTCCTCGTGCATTTTCTTGGTTTGACTCCCCTCGCTATTGGAGCGACCACATACTCGCTCTGCGCGAGCAACTAGGGGCGCTAAATGAGCCGCCGCTAGAAGTACGTTTGTAGTTAGTTACCAACTGTAATTCACACCAAGATTTAGTTTACGGTCGATTTTTTCCACGCCGACAACGGGCTGGTTATCGTAGGCCCATTCTAGAGAGATCTTAGTAAATAGGTTGTCAATTAACGGGAAATCAAAACCGATATCAGCCAAAAACTGTGAATTGTCAGTATCTTCAATGGCTACTAATAATTGATGGGAGTGGGACAGTCGGACCTGTTCAAAAAGCAGTTTGCTGTAGTCACTGGACCAGCTTACGGTCATTCTGTCGTCTTTTGACCCATCAAGAAATGTCTCACTAATCCAGACCAAACCTGTTTCTGCTAAAAGCGAGCCCTGGTCCGTGTCCCAAAATTGATTGCCAACATTACTACCTATTGTGTAAGCGCTATCAATACTGCGATTATCATTTGCGCCGATAGAGCCCTTATTACTCCAGAACCAGGTGTCTTTAAAGAACCAGTCCACCGAGTGACTTAGCAGATATTTAACCGCAGCTTCGCTGTCATCCGCGCTCTTACTTTCATAGCTAAGAATTGAGCGATGACGAAGATCGTCATTTAGCCAGCTTATTTCTGTGTCTATACCCCACTCATTGCGTTCATCATTACCACTGGATATGTTGCCAAATACAGCTGTACTTCCAACAAAGGATTCACCAAAAAATCCCTTTATGTCAGCTAAAGCCATCTCTTCTGGAAGCGCTTGGTCAACTTCGGCAGGGGTGTTGGATAGAGGTACTCCACTAACGGTAAGTACCTGATCTATTGCAATACTCAAAGCACCAAAGTTGTCAGTGTTCCAAATAATATGCGTGTCTGTTATTTCTGTTTGTGTTCCCTGAAGAATATCGCCATTCACCAGAATAATTTCGTCTGCCGAGGAGGTTGCTGAAAGAGGGATGATAAGGGAAAAGGCTAAGTGTAATTTGATATGAGACATGATTTTTTAACTCCTTAAAAAGCTCAAGCAAAACTCCTGTCTTGCCGTGGTTGTATCGGCCGGAGTGTAACAAAATTAATTAACTTTAGGCTAGTAGCACAGTATTATTTTGTCTCTTGAGGCCTTGAGTAATAACCTTTAAGCTAGCCGACAGGAAACATGCTGCTAAAATAATCAGTGTCATATGCAAGACAAATTAGAGGGTAACAATGAGTGATTTACCGGTAGAATTAAAATATGCCTCCAGCCATGAGTGGGCGCGCTTGGAGAGTGACGGGACTGTAGTAATAGGTATTACTGACCATGCGCAGGCGGCTCTTGGCGATGTTGTCTATGTTGAGCTTCCCGAGGAGGGAGCCGGTATAGATGCCGGCTCTGAGATTGCGGTGGTTGAGTCAGTTAAGGCGGCTTCGGATATTTATTCTCCAGTAACCGGTGAAGTTGTTGAGATCAACCCAGCGTTAGAGGATCAGCCAGAGACAATAAATCAATCACCGTATGTCGACGGTTGGTTGTTCCGAGTGAGGTTATCTAACCCCGACGAGTTAGATGACATGATGAATGCAGATGAGTACCTACTGGCTAAAGAGGACGACTAATCACGTAGTGATATTATGTCCCAACCCTGTTCTCCTGCCATTTGACGTAGACTATCATCTGGATCAACGGCCACAGGCTTGTCTACTGCGGACAAAAGCGGCAAGTCATTGATCGAGTCGCTATAGAAGTAACTCCCGCTGAGTGTTTCATGGTTCTCTTCTAGCCAAGCATTTAATCGCTCTACTTTGCCTTCACGGAAAGTGGGGGTGCCTACTATTTTTCCAGTGATGCGGCCATTAACGAACTCTGGTTCGGTAGACAGGAATTCATCAATACCTAAGGAAAGCACGATGGGCTCAATAATACAGCGATTTGTGGCGGTAATGACTAGCAGCCGATCACCGGCCTGCCGATGCTTTTCAATTAACTCTAATGCCTTCGGTAATTTCATTGGCTGAACCACCTCATCCATAAATTTGCTATGCAGTTGCTCTAGGTTAGATGCGGACATACCAATTAATGGGGCTAATGAAAACGCAAGATACGCCAAGATATCCAATGTCCCTGCTTCATAGTCAGCAAAAAATTGCTCATTCATGCTTTTGTAAAGTGCTTGATCAACCTTTTTTTGGGCAACTAAAAATGCACCCCAGCTATAATCGCTGTCACCAGCAATGAGGGTATTGTCTAAATCAAAAATTGCTAGGGGCATTGGACAGCCTGAGTGATTTTTCTGTTATGCAGGATAGCGATCATAGTCACGCTGCTCAAGAGAAAATTGCTGAAAACCCTAGATTATGGAACAATGCAAGGCCAAACTCAGGCAATCTTAGAGGCAGACGTACAGTGGTTGATAAAGACGGTTTTCGCTCAAATATTGCTATTGTTATCAGCGATGGACTCGGCAGAGTGCTGTTCGCCAAGCGACTTGGCCAGCAGGCCTGGCAGTTTCCCCAAGGCGGTATCGATGAGGGAGAGTCGGTAGAGCAAGCACTTTATCGAGAGCTCTACGAAGAGGTCGGTTTAGAACGCTCAGATGTACGAATCATTCAGCGCACTAAGAAATGGCTGCGTTATCGAATTCCAGTGTCAATGCAACGCAAAAACTCGAAGCCTCTATGCATTGGGCAGAAGCAGAAATGGTTCTTTCTTGAGCTCACAGGAGATGCTTCCAAAGTGAGTTTTGATACTTCCGGAACACCAGAATTTGATGGCTGGGAATGGGTTAATTACTGGTATCCAATTAATGCGGTGGTTTCCTTTAAACGCAATGTCTACCGTCATGCACTGCAAGAGTTTTCTGAAAAAAACATGCGCTTTGAGCAGCAATCTGGAGGTGCTTAAGTATGTTAGCCTCGCTTAGGACTATCGTTCAAGAGGTTAACAGTGCTCGCAGCCTTCCTGAAGTCCTAGCTATTATTGTCAAAGAAGTTCGTGGAGCAATGAATGCAGGAGTCTGTTCGGTATACCTGTTTGATGACGCGGACCAGCGCTATGTCCTCATGGCTACAGAGGGGCTGCGCCAAGAATCGATTGGCAAAGTAAGGCTGGCGATGCGGGAGGGCTTGGTAGGGTTGGTTGCGGTAAAGGAAGAGCCTCTTAACCTTCAAGATGCCGATCAGCATCCTAACTTTAGTTATTTTGAGGAAACCGGTGAAGCCCCCTTTCATTCTTTCTTAGGAGTGCCGATCATTCACCACCGAAAGGTTCTCGGGGTACTCGTTCTTCAGCAGGAAACACGGCGTAGGTTCGCCTCCGAAGAGGAAGCTTTTGTGGTCACCGTATGCGCACAGCTCTCCGGTGCTATTGCTCATGCAGAGGCGACTGGCGCCCTACGGCAACTGGCATCAGCCGGACGAGGTAAAAGCAAAGAGGCTATATTTACCGGCATTCCTAGTTCGCCAGGGGTGGGAATTGGTCGAGCAGTGCTAGTCACTACTCATGCTGATTTAAAAGCGGTGCCTCAAAGACTCACTGATAATCCTAAAGCAGAGATACAACGATTTCGCGATGCGGTGAAGGCCGCCAAACGGGATATGCGCAATTTAGGTGCCGGATTGGCGGATAAACTCAGTGCTGAAGAGTTCGCTCTCTTTGACGTATATATCCGCTTGCTTGATGATCGAGTGCTACTGAATGAAGTTATAGGCGCAATTAAGATGGGCCAAGTTGCCGCAAGTGCTTGGAGCACAGTGATTCTCAAGCATGTACGAACGTTTCAAAAAATGGAAGATGCATACCTCAGGGAGAGAGCAGCGGATGTCAACGATTTAGGTAAGAGAGTGCTGGGTTACTTGCAGGCAAAAGATCGAGAACAAGCGCCGCTTCCTCGGCGCATTATATTGGTTGGAGAAGATTTGTCAGCAACCGCACTGGCAGATATTCCCGTTAATCGCTTGGTCGGCATTATTTCATTGAAGGGGTCGAGTAATTCGCACATGGCTATTGTTGGGCGCGCTCTGGGTATTCCTACTGTGATGGGAGCCGTAGCATTGCCGTGGGTAGAGCTTGATGGGCAAGAGCTCATCGTCGACGGCTCTACAGGGGATATTGTCAGTCGAGCAACGCGAACTGTTCGCCGTCATTATCTGCAGCGTCAACGGGAAGAAAAGTTATTTGCTAAGGATCTTGAGAAGCTTCGAGATCTTCCTTGTCATACGCCTGATGGTAAGAGGTTTTCTCTGTGGGTGAATACAGGTTTGCGTCAAGATACTGCTAGGTCACTGCGCAGTGGTGCCGAAGCGGTGGGACTTTTCCGAACTGAAATGCCTTTTTTAATGCGTTCAAGTTTTCCTACTGAAGATGAGCAAGTCGCTATATACCGGCAGCAGTTGACGGACTTTGCACCACGGCCGGTGACTATGAGAACCCTCGACATAGGAGGAGATAAGGACCTACCTTATTTCCCGATTGAAGAGGAAAATCCTTTTTTAGGTTGGCGAGGAATCCGTATTTCACTGGACCATCCTGAGATATTTTTAGTACAAATTAGGGCAATGCTGCGCGCCAGCGAAGGCATCGGAAACTTGCGCATCATGTTACCAATGATCAGCAATATCCCTGAACTTGACAGGGCATTACAGCTTATTGATCGTGTTTACCAAGAGCTAACGGTTGAAGAAGGCTTTATACTTAAGCGCCCTCTCGTCGGTGCCATGATTGAGGTCCCGGCAGCCGTATATCAGGTAAAAGAAATTGGCCGTCGAGTTGACTTCTTGTCGGTGGGGACTAACGATTTAACCCAATATCTATTGGCCGTGGATCGCAATAATCCAAGGGTGGCAGAGCTTTACAATAGTTTGCATCCCAGTGTTTTGAGAGCGCTTAAGCAGATTCATGAGCAAGCGGCTGGTGTTGATTGTCAACTAAGCATCTGTGGCGAAATGGCGGGAGATCCACTCAGCGCCGTAGTTCTTTTAGGTCTGGGTTATGAGACTTTGTCTATGAATGCCAGCAGCCTACTTAGGGTCAAGTCAATGCTTCTTAACGTCACCAAAAAAGATGCCCAGGTACTTGCAAAAAAAGCACTGAAAATGTCAAGTTCAAAGCAGATTGTAGACTTTTTGTCTGATGCTCTTAAGAGCCCTGAAGTATCGAAATTACTCAGGGTAGCAAGCCCTAAGCGCATTGCTAAAAGTGCAAAGTTAATCGTCTGAAATAGTATAGCTAAATTGGTTAAAGCTGATCTTCTGACCGTCTTCATAGCCTTGCTCAGCCACGCTAACCTTTCCTTTTGTAGATACTATAAGAGCGGTAGCTGCTCGGGTGCCATACCCGTCGGAGACAATAAAAGGGGAGGAAAGTTTTTCCTCCCAGTCTGCAGGTATGCCGGTGTTAGGCAGGAGATTAAACGCATAGGTTTTTTCTAAGGAAAGTGCGGTTAATAACGTTGGAAGAGAATGGTCGCCTACAATGTTGTTGGTAATAGCCTTGTCCAGTTGATCTCGGGCATGATCTACCTTGGGCCACTGGCTATCTAGCTGGTGGTTACTCAGAGCATACACACCAGAGGTTAAAGTTCGCTTTGGGTCGCCTTGATTATTAACATAAACCATGTCCTGACCATCATAAACAACCAAGTTAAATGGGCCATATTCCGAGCAGGTCTCGGCCAATGAGTCAGTCCAGTCATGAACATTCTCAGATGCGCAGAGAAATGCGGTAACCAAATCACCTCGAGAACGCAGGCTGTTTGATGGGGCACCATTACGATGCAGGTCACGAAAATTGGTTACTGCGGCAAATCGGCCATTTTTTGATAGGCCAAGCCAGGTACCCCCAGCTTGCTGGTCGCGACCAGCAAGTATTCCAGACTCCGACCACCAGTGCATTGGCAGCGTGGCGCGTTGATAAAACTCATCTCGATTAGAGATTACTATCAATGGCGCATCTGAATTATGGTTGTAAGCAAAGGCGAGTAAACACATACGATTCAGTATAACTTTTTATTCTTCAGGGCGTCATCATTCTTGGCAGTAACATCGATAAACCGTTATCATCAAGGTCTTAAATTTGCGGAGCGTTCCTCTCAATGCTGTCTTATCCAATTATTGATCCAGTGGCATTATCAATCGGCCCGATGAAAATTCACTGGTACGGAATCATGTACCTTTTGGCTTTTGTTGTTGCCTGGTTTTTAGCCATGCGTAATAGCCAGAGACCTTGGTCTCCAGTGAAAAAAACGCAGGTAGAGGACTTAATCGTTTACGGCGCGTTCGGTGTGATTTTGGGTGGTCGTTTGGGTTACCTGCTATTTTACAGTGCGGACAAATGGCTGGCTGACCCGGCGATGTTAGTGCGTATATGGGAAGGCGGCATGTCTTTTCATGGCGGTTTAATTGGCGTTGCTGTGGCCCTCCTTATCTATAGCCGCAAGTATCAGATTACTTTTCTGAGTTTGACTGATTTTGCTACCCCCCTAGTACCAACCGGGTTATTTTTCGGGCGAATAGGAAACTTTATAGGTCAAGAGCTTTATGGGCGTCCTACCGATGTGCCCTGGGCCATGATCTTTCCGGCTGACCCACAACAACTGGCCAGACATCCTTCGCAGCTTTATGAGGCGGCTTTGGAGGGCCTAGTGCTGTTCTTTATTATTAATTGGTATGCGCGTAAGCCTCGACTTTATGGGGAAGTCACCGGATTGTTCCTAATGCTCTATGGCGCGTTTCGCTTTACCATTGAATTTGTTCGTCAGCCGGACGCTCAGTTTGCTGGGCAGTCGGCGTTAATGGAAACATTTAACTGGATGACCCGCGGACAGACGCTTTGTATTCCAATGATTTTGTTGGGTATGTGGTTTATGCGTGCATCAATTCGCGGCACGCTGGGGCAATCGTCAGTGGGGAAAACCTAATGCAGCAATATTTGGATTTAGTGAGACATATCCGTGACCATGGTGTTAGGAAAGAAGATCGCACTGGTACTGGAACGGTAAGTATATTTGGGCATCAGATGCGCTTTAATTTGGCCGACGGATTTCCTCTTGTCACCAGTAAAAAGGTGCACTTAAAGTCTATTCTTCACGAGCTACTGTGGTTTATTCGAGGGGATACCAACATTCGATATTTGATCGAGAATGGTGTTGGTATTTGGAATGATTGGCCCTATCAGAACTGGTTGCGTGAAACAGGTCAGGATAAACATCTAGTTATGTACTCAGCGGAGTGGCGTGCTGTGATGCGTGAGTTTACGCAACAGATTATGGCTGACCAGGACTTTGCTAATAAGTATGGTGACCTTGGTCCAGTTTACGGTAAGCAGTGGCGAAATTTTGGCGGGGTTGACCAGTTAGCACAACTTATGAGTGACCTTAAGTCTAACCCAGACTCGCGGCGCCTTATTGTATCTGCTTGGAACCCGCAAGATATCCCAGTGATGGTTAAGTCTGGTTTGCCACCCTGCCACAGCCTCTTTCAGTTCTACGTTGTCGAGGGTCGTTTAAGTTGCCAGCTCTATCAGCGGAGTGCTGATGTGTTCCTCGGGGTGCCCTTTAATATTGCGTCCTATGCTGCGCTCACTATGATGATCGCTCAGGTAGCTGGTTTGAAGTTGGGAGATTTCGTACATACTTTCGGTGATGCGCATCTTTATTCCAATCACATGGAACAGGTCGATGAGCAGCTATCGCGCACCACTTTTGATCTACCTACGTTGCAAATTAATCCGCAAGTAAACAGTTTATTTGATTTTGTTTATGAGGATTTTGAGCTGCAAAACTATCAGTCGCACGGGCCTATTTCGGCCCCAGTTGCCGTCTAACAAGGTTTAAATTATGAAGATGTCGCTTATCGTTGCGGTTAGCCGGAATGGCGTTATTGGGGTAGATAATAAGTTGCCCTGGCATTTGCCGGATGACCTTCAATATTTCAAATCAGTAACCATGGGTAAGCCGCTGATAATGGGCCGTAAAACCTATGACTCGATTGGCCGACCGCTGCCTGGCAGAACCAATATTGTACTCACCAGGGATGCTAGCTGGTCCGCCCCTGGGATCGAGGTTGCAACAACGCTAGATGATGCCTTATCACTTGCCCGTAAAGCCTGCACAAATAGTGGGGCAGATGAAGTGATGGTGATTGGCGGTGAGCAGATATATCGCATGACAATGACCGTGGCTGATCGCCTGTATGTGACCGAAGTGGACGCAGATATCGCGGGAGATGCTTTTTTCCCGGCTATCGACAGTCAACAGTGGCAGCGCACTCATGTGAAACTTCCAGAGGTTACCGGTAGTTATGGCTACCAATTTGTCATATTAGATCGTCGCGAAATAGAGTGCTCTTAATACCATAAATACTATTTCAATCGATCTATAAGCGTACCTTAGGCTTTCAAAGAGACATGTTGGCTTAAAACGTTACCTAAGGTAACAAATGTCAAACTTAAGTGCTGAAAGTCACATTTTACATGCAACCAAATTGCTTCTTATTCTAGACGCTGTTAAAAAGACACCTCGAATAAAAAATTCGAGTTACTTTCGAAATAAGGTGCTTTTTAAAAGTGCCAATGAACCACTAAACCGGTAGACCCAAATTGAGGGAACTATGAACAAGCAACCACTAAAAGCATTGGCACTTATCGGCGCTCTTATCAGTGGTCTGACTGCAACTGCAGTTCAGGCAACTGAAGTGAACGATGTGCTTAAAGCTGGAGCCACCAAGGTTCAATCAGCTAAAACGTCGCAGACTAAAGTTGATCGAATCGCAGATCAAACTGATGGGCTTCTGCAAGAATTTAAACCTGTCTCTTATACACATCTGACGCTGCCGACGACTCCTTACGTGTA
>OLHN01000053.1_pt1 | contig 43862 bp, 40 predicted proteins | sample 1609581 | NCBI WGS metagenome assembly OLHN01 (sample SAMN05416876, study PRJEB24817) | seawater metagenome | isolation source: Sea water | place: Canada:Atlantic | collected 2013-11
ACCTGGCTACGAACCAGGCGGTCGGAGGTTCGAATCCTCCTGCGCCCACCACTTTTACACACTCTGCTTAGAGTATAAACAAGTAAAAAAGAATGAAAGTGGGCGCATAGCTCAGCTGGATAGAGTACCTGGCTACGAACCAGGCGGTCGGAGGTTCGAATCCTCCTGCGCCCACCACTTTCATACATAAGCCGACGCTAAGTCGGTTTTTTTGTGCCTGAAATAAAGTGAATATGGGAAAATAGCAAGCCACGAACCCGACGGTCAGAGGTTCACTCTTAGAAGGTACGTCCTGCGCCCAGCACTTTCATACATAAGCCGACACTAAGTCGGTTTTTTTGTGCCTGAAATTTGAGAAAGCTTTCAGATATCAGTTAAACCTAATGATACATACTGCCAAATCTTCCATTTAGTCACTTCTCTAAAAGCGCAGCGTCTCTAAACCTCTTTGTGAATAACGCTCTTAAACATAACTGCACAAAGAGAAATAAAAGAGGAGTAAATGAGTAGTTCAAAACCACTATTGTAATTAAACGCTGAAGCTTAAATCGTCGTAGACGTAGAACGTGCTCACGTGAGAAGCGTAGCTTCTAATTACTTATGTATCGACTCAAAAGCATTCGCTGCTCTTTAACTTAAGCTGTGGTATTTTAAACACCTTGTTTAAAAGGATCTTGCTGTATGTTTAAAACCGTATTTTTTATATTTTTATTGAGTTTAAGTGCGCTTTTTACTATTACCACACACGCGAATGAAGCAAAGCATTCAGTAACCGTAGGGGCTGAACAGCCGGCAGTGTACTTACCGCAATTACAAAATAAACGTGTTGGGTTAGTGGTAAATCAAACCTCTTTAGTAGGGCAAGCACACTTGGTTGACAGCCTGCTTAGTAAAAATATAAACATAACCAAAATTTTTGCACCCGAGCATGGTTTTAGAGGCGATCACGACGCCGGTGCTCATGTTAAAAACGCCATAGATAGCAAAACCGGCATTCCACTAATTTCTATTTATGGCAAAAACAAAAAGCCAAGCGCTGAAGCTCTTAGCAATGTAGATGTTATTGTTTTTGATATTCAAGATGTGGGTGTACGTTTTTATACCTATATAAGCTCTATGCATTACATGATGGAGGCTGCGGCTGAACAAGGTGTTGAATTTATAGTGCTTGATAGGCCAAACCCCAATATTGCCTATATTGATGGGCCAATTCTTGAGCGCGAATTTAAATCGTTTGTAGGCATGCACCCAATACCCGTGCTACATGGAATGACGGTAGGTGAGCTGGCTAACATGATCAAAGGCGAGGGCTGGATCAATAAAGCCACCGATCTAAAGCTCACCGTGATCCCGGTTGATCGTTACACACGCACAACTCGTTATAGCTTACCTGTAAAACCCAGCCCTAATTTACCAAACGATCAATCAATCGCGCTTTACCCATCGCTGTGCTTTTTTGAAGCAACCCCTGTGAGTATTGGCCGCGGCACCGATTTTGCGTTTCAGGTTATTGGTTATTCGCCGGTAAAATTAGGGGATTTTAATTTTACACCGCGGGCTATTAAAGGCGCCGCTTTGAACCCTAAATTTAAAAATACAACGGTACATGGCCTTGATTTAAGGCAAGTAAACGCCGCAGGGCTAAATTTAACGTACTTAATAAACGCCTACGCCACCCTTAATAAACATAAGATCGACTTTTTTGAACGCGCTGGATTTATGGATAAATTGGCAGGTACTAATAAGCTGCGTTTAGCTATAGAGGCAGGGCAGTCGGCTGCGCAAATAAAGAAAAGCTGGCAACGCGGCCTTACACAATTTAAAGCGCAACGAGCGCCTTATTTGTTATATGAGTAAGGCTTAACCATGTTATTTATTTTAAAAAATACTCGCTTCATAAAAAACGCATGGTTAGCCGCTTTGAGTTTAATTATTATAGGCTGCAGTAGTAAACATAATTCATTAAAATCGCAGCCAGTGCTGACTAAAAGTCAGCTAATAGCGCTGCCAAACGCACAAGTTGTAGCCAGCTTTCCTGAGCAAAATCCAAGTAGCCGGTTTTATGTAAACAACCGTGGCACATTTAAAGCATATAAAGGGCGCGGCCAATTATTAATACAAAACCACAGCGCCGAAAGTGCCGATATTTACATAAACAATCAAAAACTTGCTACCAATACGTTAACCGCTAATACGCTTTATAATTATAGCTTAGCGGCGCATACTCATAATGGGATAAACACATTTAAGGTAGAAAATATTTTACCTAAAGGCGCAAGCTTAACGCTGCGTTTTGCATTTCCTACATTAAATTTAATGCCTAACAAGCCAGTTGATTTTACTGACGTTGATGAACTCATTGAGCGTGATATTAAAGCGGGGTTTCCTGGTGCAGTGCTGGCGGTTGTTAAAAATGGCGAGCTAATAAAACTCACAGCTTATGGTGATGCAAAGCAGTACCAGCAAAACGATCTAATGCTACTGCGCCCAGAGCCTATGCAAACCAATACTCTATTCGACTTAGCCTCAAACACTAAAATATTTGCCACTAACTTTGCACTCATGAAACTCATAAGCGAAGGGCAACTCAATATAAACAACCCCGTGCAAACTTATTTAACAGAATACATCGGCGGTGGGCGAGAGCAACGCACAGTAAAAAAGTTACTTACTCATAGCGCAGGCTACCCACCCGTGTTTGATTTTCACCGAAAAGATACACAGCAAGGCGATGCATTTTATTCTCAAAATAGCCAAACCACTAAACAGCTTTTGCTCACCAAAGTGCCGCTTAATAATAAAAAGCCAATGCAACATGTGTATTCTGATATTGATTACATGATTTTAGGTGTATTGGTTGAGCGTATAACAGGGCAGCCACTAGACGAGTACTTAGAGCAGCACGTTTATAAACCCCTTGCACTGAGTAACACGCTATTTAACCCACTTAAAAAAGGCTTTGAGCGTAGTCAATTTGCAGCCACCGAACTTAGCGGCAATACCCGCGATGGGCGTATTACTTTTGATAATATTCGAACACATGTGTTGCAAGGCCAAGTTCATGACGAACGCGCATTTTACTCGTTTGGCGGCGTTGCTGGGCATGCCGGGTTATTTAGTAACGCCCACGATTTAGCTGTGCTTTGCCAGCTACTATTAAATAATGGTGGCTACGGCGACCAACAATTATTTAGTGCAAGTGCCTTAGCGCAGTTTTTAACGCCGCAAAGCACTAACGAAACGTACGGCCTAGGTTTTAGGCTTGCAGGCAATAACCAAGCACGGCGTTGGCACTTTGGCCCTTATGCCAGCTCACAAGCGTATGGCCATACCGGTTGGACAGGCACCGTAACAGTAATCGATCCCGCTTACGACTTGGCCATTGTTTTGCTTACTAACGCGCGCCACACTGCAATTAAAGGCACACAAAAACGTTATGAATTTACAGGCAAACAATTCGAAACCGCACAATACGGATCTGTGGTATCGCTTGTTTACGAAGCGCTGTTAAATCAATAAATTATCGTATAGGTTAAAATGGGCTAATACAGTTACGCCCAATGGCTTATTTGCAGGTGACTTGGCAACATCAATCCATTAAGCTAGGCGGTTTACTCCATTAAGCCACTTTTTAAGTTTTGGGCTTAACATATAAGCGTTTAAGCGCGGGTTGTTAATAATTAAGGTTAACTTTTTATGCATTGGTATTCTATTTTACCGCCGCTAATTGCGATTGCTATCGTGTTTTGGCGCAAAGAAGTCATTATGGCGCTGCTAGTTGCCGTGGCGTCTTCTGAGTTTTTACTTGCCCTACAAGGGGAAGGAAATAGCGTATTTACAACATTTTTAAATACCATAGAGCGTATTATTTCGGTGGCAAGTTCGCCGGGTAACAGCCGCATACTCATATTTAGTATTTTAATAGGTGCTTTACTTGCCTACATTCGCGAATCTGGCGGTGTGGCGGCAACGGTTAACTTATTAATGAACAAAGGGGTTGCAAAAGGTAAGCGCCAAGTTGGCTTTTTAACTATGTTTACTGGCGTTGCGGTGTTTATAGAGTCAAACCTAAGCGTGCTTACGTCGGGTATTTTGTCGCGCGGCCTGTTCGACAAATTTAAAATGAGCCGTGCACGCCTTGCCTACATTATTGATAGTACCAGTGCCCCTGTGTGTATTTTAATACTACTTAACGGCTGGGGTGCATTTGTACTGGGCTTATTAGGTAATTACGAATTGGGCGAATCGGCGGTATCGGTATTATGGGGCAGCGTTGGATATAACTTTTACGCCATAATTACCTTGGTTATTGTTTTTTACACCATTGCATTTGATAAAGTACACGGCCCAATGAAAGAGGCCGAACAAAAATTAGAGCTACAAACAAACGAGCTAAAAGAAGAAGTAAAAGGCTCTAAAGCGCGCTTTATGTTAGTGCCATTATTTACGCTAATTGCCAGCATGGTAGGCTTTATGTTTTACACTGGTAACGGTGTGTTGGCAGAAGGTAGCGGCTCTAAATCGGTATTATATGCAACTGTGCTCGCGATTGTGGTTGCTTACTTACTAATGATTAGTTCGCGCCAATTTACCCACCACCAATTGGTTGATACTGGCTTTAAAGGCATGGGCGAATTACTCCCATTGGTAAGTATTGTTTTGCTCTCGCTTACGCTAGGTGCAAGCTTAAAAGAGCTAGGTACGGGTGTGTTTGTTGCGTCATTGGTAGGCGACTACTTACCTATTTACTTAATAGTGCCCGTGCTGTTTTTAACAGGGGCGGTTATGTCGTTTACTACGGGGACATCGTGGGGCACGTTTGCCATACTTATCCCTATTGGCGTACCGCTAATACAAGCATTGGGTTTACCACCTTCATTGGTTGTAGGCGCTATTTTGGGCGGCGGTATATTTGGCGATCACTGTTCGCCTATATCCGACACCAGCGCAGTGTCGGCACTTGCATCGGGGTGTGACCTACTCACTCACGTTAAAACCCAGCTACCATATGCGTTATTTGGTGGCGCATTGACCTTTATTGCTTATTTGGTTATTAGCATTATTGTGCTGTAAAAACTCGGAATTTAAATATTTAAAAGCCTGCTTAATCGCAGGCTTTTTTATTTAAGATTGATCACCATCGAGCACATCTAGGCGCTACACAGAGATAAATAATAATAGCTTTTTATTAATAGGTTACGTTCATTGAATGTTGTATGGCATTATGTGAAAAAGAATGATTTAAAGGGAAATTAAATGCACGACATTAAAGAATTCAATTGGAGTAAAGCAACTAATCCTCCATTAGAAGAGTATTTTCCTGCAGATAAATTAGATCGTGCTCGCTACGCTACATTTTTATCAAGGCTATTGGCTCAAGAGGGATTTGACGAAAGCAGGCCTGATGAAGAGCAAAAGAAAAACTATGTATTAAACTTAAACGCTGAGTGGGGGGCAGGTAAAACCTATTTTCTTAAGCGTTGGTCACAGGAATTAATAGTAGGTTACCCTGTAGTTTATATTGATGCATGGCAGCAAGACTATTCGGACGATCCATTTTTAACTGTAATTGCAGGTATCATCAAGCAGCTTCAACGTCAGGCTAAGTTTAATATAACTATTCCTAAGAGTGCAGTTTCTATGTTTAAGGCTGTTGCACCTGCTATTGCACAAGGCCTAACTAAAAAAATATCAGGCATAGATTTAGATGAGTTACACACATTACTATTCTCTGATGAAGAAATTGAAGATGATCAAAAGCAAAATTCTAACAAGTTAACTGGCAGCGACTTTTCGCCCGCAGTAAAGGCGCTTGCACAAAACTTAATTAAAGATCATGAAGCTAAAAACAAAAGCATTGAAGTAATAAAGTCTAAGTTAGCTGATTGGGTCAGTAAGTTTGAAAAGCAGGAAGGTAAGTCGTTACCTATATTTATTTTTATTGATGAATTAGACCGTTGTCGCCCAAGTTATGCAGTAGAAATGCTTGAGACGATTAAACATATTTTTGATGTTAAAGGTATAGTATTTGTTGTGGCTACGGATACCGATCAGCTTCAACATACAATTAAATCAATTTATGGTGAAGGCTTTGATGCTAAGATTTATCTAGGCCGCTTTTTTAATAGCCGCTATAGCTTAAAACGACCTGTTTTAAAGGATTTTTTATCAGTACACAGCGATACAACTAAATTTGAATCTGCGTATTTAAAAAGTAGAAAAATTGAGATACTCCCTCGAACAAAGACACCCGAAACCGCTTTAGCTAATATCTCAGTTGTATTAGATGCATTCCAGGTATCTCCAAGAACAGCTATTCAAATTACTGAGCGAATAACTGCCATAATTGCTAATTTACCAAGTAGTAAAAAAGTAGATGTACTCGTACTCGCTGTTTTATTTTGTATATATGAAAAAGATCATTCTCTTTATGAAGAGATAATAAGTGGCCGATTTAAAAAGATATTTACAGATGATATTAATCCGTCTCGTGAATTGGGATTACACGAGTTTTTAATAAAAGAAATATGGAAAGAAGATCTTTCAGCAGAAATAAAGTTTTTTATTAATGATTTTTATCATGAATGCTTGCCTCAAGAAATAAGTTTGAAAACTCAAGAGTCATACTCTATTTCTGTATCTAAATTTCTTGGAGAAATTTTTTGCAATATAGTCTTTTCACAAACAAACCCTTATGAAGATTTTATTTCTAATAATGATAATCCAATAAAATTAGAAAATATAAAAGATGACCTTACTATTCATATAAGAGATGGTTCCGAGCAAGTTTCACTTTCGTGGCTCAGGTATATTTATATCAAAGATGAATACAACAAAATTACTAAAGAACAATATCGTGATTTTATAGAGCTTTCCTCACCATTAGATTACATGGGCGATAGTTAACTATCTCTGTGCAGCGCGAAGCGCCTCTGTGTTCTCGGTGGTAATATTTATCTAAATTACCACCAATCTCGACTGGACCAAACCACCTAAGCCCCACACTGCCTAACCCCAGCACCCGCATGTTTAAGTGCAATAATCTGCCCTTTACCGTTATGCGCCATAGCTAACATATCACCAGTATTTATATTACTTTCAACCGCGTGTTTTCCTTTTAAATCACTTAACAGTGAATGCTTAATTTGCACTAGCACCTCGTCATTACAGCTGGCTATGTACCAGTCGTTATCTACCTTCACTAGAGTGCCGTATTCTATGTGGCGTTGTTGGTGGCGGCGTAAATCGTTAGCTAATTGGCTGTCGAGTGCGTGTTTTTGCTCGTTTATAGAGCTTGCGTAGCTACCAGCTTGGTTTATTTCGTGTGTTTTAATAATTGAATAGTCGTGAATGTCTATAGTCTTAAATACGCTGTTAAGTACGGTTTTAGGCTCTGTATTTATTACGTTGTTATTATCAAACACAATAAAAGCAAATACACCCAGTGCGCAGGCAAGGCTGGTTAGCTGTAGCGTAAAGCCGAACTTTTTAGGCTTTGTGTGCGTGGCTGTATTAAGTAGCGCTTTTTGCTGAGTGCTTGTAAGTGTTGTGCGCGCTTTTCGCTCTTTAAAGTGTTGTGCGAGCTTTTGATCAAGCGGCTCATCAGGCTTGTTCATTGTTTGCTCCTAATAAACGTTTAAGATTTTGCTTGGCATAGCGCAGCCTTGTTTTAATGGTCTCGAGGCTGCTTTGCGTTATAAGTTCTATGTCGGTGAGCGAAAAGCCTTCTTGTTGTAATGTTATGGCTTCGCGTTGTACAAAGCTGAGTTGTTTTAGCGCGGCGTCGAACGCTTCGTAACTTATGTTTGAGCTTCCTATATGCGAGTCTTTGCTAGTTAAGTCACCACTATTTAAGTTGTTTTCGCTTTTATCATTTTGTGCTGCTAAATGCGTGTTTTCGTCAAGCTCTACAAAGTGCTGTTGCCTGCGGTATTCGTCAATGAGTGTGTTGCGGGCAAGTTTAAACAACCATGCTTTGGGTGTGGTTTGCGCTTGGTAAAGGTGGCGTTTTTCGATTACTTTTAGCCATGTTTGTTGGCTTACGTCGTATGCTAAATGCGTATTAGATTGCGTAACAAGGTAGTGGTATAAGTCGTTACTGTAGAGGGCAATAAGCTGCTCTAAGTAACGATTGTCGCCACTTTTTGCGTAACTTGCCATGCAGTCCTTGCTTGGCGTTTCAAATAACCATGACTTAATACTTAGTAGCATAGGCGTTTAGTCCGTTAAATAGAGTTATCTAATTTAAAATCGAGCTGTACGGTTTGACCTGTTTGTAATTGTGCCACACCTTCAATTACTTTGGGGCGATATTTCCAGCGTTTAATTGCTCTTATTGCTTCGCGGTCAAAGGTACGTTTTGGCTCGGCGTTAATAACTACTGGGTCGATTACTTCACCGGTGGGCGAAATACTAAAGCTTAGTTGTACCCAACCTTCAATACCATCGCGCGCGGCTGTAGTTGGGTATTTAGGGTTTATGCGCACTATGGGTGTTGCATCCCCTGTTGGGCGATTAATGGTATTGTTAATGTCGCCACCAAAATCGTCAATTGTAACTGGCGTAAGGTCGCTAATTGCCAACACAGGATCGGCTGATGCATCAAGCGGTGGAGCTTTTTGCGGCACTTTAGGCATTGGCGGTGGCGGCTGTATTTTTTGTATATGCCTGACTTTTGAATCCTCAGGTGCCTGAAAAATCTCTACTATAATATCGCCCCCTGGTTTAACCGGTGCGCGTTGCTCGCCACTTATTAAATATTGCATAAACGCAAAAGCTGCAAAGGTCATTGCGGCGCCGCCAATAACGGCGGTCGATGTTTTAATAAATACTGGGTTGTTGGGTATTTCAAGTGTGTGCATAAGCCGCTCCAAATTTTATTGACCACTACAATTAGGGTGTTTTCAAAGCTATAACGGGTGGCAAATCAAAAAGGGGTGAAATAATTTTATAAAAAATGTGGGGTTTAGTTACAATAGCCATTCGCATTCTTTTACTTATTAACTTTTTAGGCTGTTATGCAACTCATTGAAATAAATAAAGCGCGTTACCGTAAACATTTAAACCGTGTTATTGCAGGATGTGGTATTGGTTTGGCTTTAGGCAGCTTGGCTATATCGCAAACGCTGATTGCTTTATTTCCTGATGAAAGTGGTAGCCACTTTCATTGGAACTTAATAGGCGTTGCTATTACAAGCGCTGGGCTTGCGTGGTTACTTAATAAATACCGTACACATAGCTTTATGACTGAAGTTGTTTATGTGTGGGAGCTTAAAAAAGCACTTAATAAAATAACCCGTAAAATGGCTAAGTTAAAAGCCGCTGGCCGTGAAGGTAATGCCGATGCGTTATTAGCGATTCATTATAGCTACGCGGGCTCTCGGTTATTGTGGCAACTAGACGATAACCTAATCACCATGGACGATTTAGCCATTAAACAAGCTGAGCTTGAATCTGTTGCAGCACAACATAACGTAACGCTTAATGTTGAAGATTACGATGAAAGCATTTTAAAACAGTTTTAAAGCTTAGGTTTTTAAATTAGTTGGAGGAGCCTTAATGAAAAAAGTACTCATAGTGTGTTTAGGTAATATTTGCCGCTCGCCAACCGCAGAGGCGGTATTAAAAGCCCGCGCTAAAAAGCTAGGTGTTAACGTTAAAGTTGATTCGGCGGGCACTATTGGCTATCACGAAGGTAAAACGCCTGATAGTCGCTCAATGGCAGCAGGGGAGAAGCGCGGTTACAGCTTTAAAGGCATTTATTCACGTAAAGTGCGTACAAGCGACTTTACTGAGTTCGATTTAATTTTAGCGGCCGATACGCAAAACTTAGCTGATTTAAAAGCCCAGTGCCCTGAGCATCTACAGTACAAATTAGCGCTGTTTTTAGAATATGGCGAGCAAGCCCAAAGCGCTATTCCCGATCCTTATTACGGCGGCGATGATGGCTTTGAAAATGTGCTCAATTTAATAGAAGCGGCTAGCGATAAAATACTCGCTAAAATTTAATCCCTATTTTATTACTAAAGCTAAATTTAACGAGCTTTTAGTCGTATTGCATGGCGTTCCTAAAGTAAGTACATTTTATACTTACTCAAAGGGAACTTTATGAAAATAAAAATATTACTACTCACTTTATCTATTGCTTCTTGTTCTACTTTTGCTAACGATGTCAGTTTTTCGATTGGGGGTGGCTATCCTTATTTAGTTATTCCTGAGGTGTCTTTATCGGCTAACGACGACACACAGCGCTGGTATGCAAACTATAAACTAGGCCTTGATGATGGATTTTCTGCCGGTTTTGAACAAGCGGTTAGCGATAATAAAAAGCATGCTTTTGGCGTACTTGTGGGCGCTATTGGTGCAAGAGATACAGACCAAGAGTGTGAAAGTTCAACTAATGATGTAGCAACTGATTTTGCTAATACGCTAGGTTGTGTAATTGGCGGTATTTTTGATGAAGAAACAACAAACGGCATAGGGCTTACGTACAGCTACAACTTTAATGAACTGAACAGCGCTGGTTTTAGATTAGAGCTAGATGTGGGCTACGGTAAAGCAAGCGACAGCAATGAAAAAAGAGCCGATGGCGGTATTAGCGTAAGTTATGAATTTTAACTACGTAGGATTTGTATTAGTTGGTATTAAAAAGGCGCTTAAAGCGCCTTTTTTAATGAGCCGCTTTTAGTGGCGGTTAATTTTAAAGTCGAGTTGTACCTGAGAAATAGCGCTAACAGGTTTACCATTTTCAAACTTTGGCGCGTAACGCCATTGCTCAAGCGCTGCTTTGGCTGATTTTTCAAATGCGCTGCCGCCTTCTGATCTAAGTACTTTTGGGTTTTTTACAAAGCCAGCTGCGTCTACCTCAAACTCCATAACAACTCTACCATCGGTACTAAACCTGGCTTTGTTAACTGGGTATTTAGGATTAACACGGTAAAGCGGCGTTTGCTCTTGCGATTCTTTCCATGGCACCATTTGAGCGATAGCTAGGCAATGTTTAGTTGCTTCTTCGCTTTTACCTTGTTTTTCGTACAGACCTACAAGCTTTGAATGAGCTGTTAGCTCTGCACTGTGATCAAAGTTTAAGTTACTATCGAATACAGTAACTATACGATTTAGCCTTTCAATCGCTTGATTGTATCTTTTACGACCCTCTGCGAATGAGGCCATTAAAAAATCGGCTTTTATGCGCTCTAGTGAGTTTTCAGGTAAGTTTTCTTGGTAGTATTCGTCGGCTTCTTCTAGGTAGTTTTTAGCCTCACGATATTTTTTAGAACTAAACTTTTTAGCCAGTAGCGTTGCAGCTTCAAGTTTCATGTCGGCTACAAACTTAGGGTTATTTTGTGTTTTAGCTATACCTATTACTTGTTCTAAAAAGTTAGCTGCTTTGTAAGCTGATGTTGTGTAGTTAGCTTTTCCGAGCAGTGCATCAACTGTTTCTATTGATTGTTTGCCGTGATTAGCCGCTAAAATAGTATGTGCTTCATCATAAAGTGCAAAACGTTGTTCGTATAGCTCATCGCCGTAGCCTTTAATAGCTTTAGCGTAGTTAATAGCTAAGTTAGCAGTATTGTCGTCGCTTTTACCGTAAACGGCTTTACCTGATGTGTAAGCAAGTTTGGCAGCTTGTTGTACGTTTTCGTCTGCTTTAACTGCTGCTAAATAGCTTTGGTATGCTTGGTTAAATACCGTTTGAGGATCGCTTGCTTGGCTGGCGAATGCTGTAGTGCTTAAAGTTGTTGCGCTTAAAGCAGACAAACTTAAACCTATAAATAAAGCGAGTTGCTGACGTTTCATAATAATCCCTATTAACTTTTAAATTGAAACTAGGTTGACGTAATTACAACAGTTTCTTATTAATATAATTTTTGACTGAATGGTAAAAATACTTAAAGGCGTTCAAAATACAGTTCAGCTTGTGTTGTTGCATTTACAGGTTTTCCATTTTTAAACTTTGGAGCGTAACGCCATTGTTTAACTGCGGCTATCGCTGATTTTTCAAATGCTTTAGAACCCTCAGAACTAATAACCTTAGGACTTTGCACAAAGCCATGGGTATCAACAGTAATCTCTAATATAACTATTACATGACTTTTAGTTTCACCGCGAGGGTATATAGGCTTGGTTATGTAGAGTGGATTTTGCTCTGAGGTATTTTTCCAGTGCGTATTTTTAGCAAAGGCTAAGGCGTGTTTAGTCGCTTTATCGCTTTCATCTTGTTTTTCATATAGCTGAACTAAACCAACATGCGCATTAAGCTCATAGCTTTGATCTAAATTTTTATATTTATCAAATAAGCCAACTATACGGTTTAGCCTTTTAGTTGCTTTGTCGTAATCTTTACGGCCACTCTCAAATGAAACCATTAAAAGGTCAGACTTTATACGCTCTACTGCATTATCAGGTAGCTGGGCTTGGTAATATTTATCTGCATCTTGAGCGTATATTTTCGCTAAAGAGTATTCGCTATGGCTAAACCTATAAAGTAATGTTTCTGCAGCTTCAAATTGCATATTGGCGACAAGGCCTGGGATATTTTGTAATTCAGCGATTTTAATGAGTTGCTTAAAGTTTTTGACTGCGATATATGATTTATTGGTATGAGTGGCTTTGGCTAGTAGCGTATCCATAGTCTCTATTGAGTTTTCACCATAGTTTTTAACTAAAATACGGTGGGCCTGTGAATACAAATCAAACCGTTTCTTTTCATTGCCATTCCCTATAACCATAATGTTCTTTGCAGTATAATTATTGATGGCTTTGGCGTAGTTAATAGCAAGGTTCGCCGTTTCATTGCTATTTTCTCCATATAGAGCGAGCCCTTTTTGATAGGCAAGTTGTGCTTCTTTTTCAGCTTGTTCTTTGGCTGCAACAAATGCTGAGTCAGTTTCTTCGGCGTTTGCAGATACAACTTGAATGCTATTTACTTGGTTTGCGAAAGTGCAGTTAGCAAAGGCTAATAAGCTTAATCCTATCGATATGGCGAGCTGTTGGTGCTTCATAATAATCCCTATTATTTATTAGCCCATAAAATTACCAAAACTATCAAGGCCTGTCATTATTTTAGGTAAATTAAAGTAAACAAGCGAAGTTGTAATATTCGGGTTATTTATTGCTTAACAATCATTGAAAATAACGCCTGTCGTCGCCATATAATTGCCATAAACAGTCTTGTACTACGGTGTATTTATCCTATTTTGTGATACTATCACTTTATTGTCGTGTCGTAGTTATTTAAATATTTGGATTTGTCGTGGCGCAAGTAAGAGCAAGAGTCCAGCTTAAAGTTGGCAGAAATAGTGATATCCCTGCAGAAATAATCTCATTTACTGATTTAAAAGATGGTAAAGAACATATTGCTATGGTGTTTAACAACGCCGATACAGAGCAAGATGTACCGCTAATTCGTATGCATTCAGAATGCCTAACGGGCGATGTATTTTACTCATCGCGTTGTGATTGTGGTGAGCAGCTAAATGAATGTATTGAAATGATGCACGAGCAAGGCGGTATTTTATTGTATTTACGCCAAGAAGGCCGTGGCATTGGTTTATACAACAAAATAGACGCTTACGTATTGCAATCGCAAGGTATGAACACCTACGAAGCTAATAATCATTTAGGTTTTGCTGATGATTTACGTGATTTTTCGGATGCGGTATTAATGCTCAATGCGCTTAATTTAAGCCACGTTAAATTAATGACTAATAATCCTAAAAAGCTTAATGCATTAAAAGATGCCGGTATTAATGTTGACTCGGTTGTGGGCACACATGCGCACATAAAAGCGGGTGTTGCGGGTAATAAATCGTACCTAGAAACAAAAATTAAGCATGGCGCGCATATGTTAGATATTAAGAAAATTAAAAAACCTTAATTATTTAATTACGTTTCGTCTATTAATCCCCCCTCACGCCAAGTTATACTTGGCGTGTTTCGTTTTAAATTAAGAGCAAGTATGTCTACACAATTACGAATTTTTAAAGCCGATGCAGGGCTAAAGTGGTTAAAAGCCGGGTGGCTTATTTTTAAAACCCAGCCAGCAACCTTTATTTTTATGCATTTATTTATTGGCATTGTAGGGCTGCTGTCTTTATTTTTACCGCTGCTGCAAGTAGTAGCAGCACTCGCTACGCCATTTTTAACCGCAGGGTTTTACCAAGCGGTGCTTAGTAAGCAGCAGGGCGGAAAAATTATGCTAGCCGATATTCTCAAGCCATTTACGGCTAAGGGAAATCGTTTAGGGTTATTACGTTTAGCACTTTATCAAATGGGTGCGGGTATTTTAATGGCGTTACTTGCTAATGGCTTATTTGCCGATGCAGTGGCTGTTATGAGCCAACCAGGGCTTGATCCAAACGTGGCACTTGAACAAATGCTTGAGAGTATTTCGGGCGCGAATGTAATTTTATTTTTTATGGCAATGCTAATTTATTTAACGGCATTTGCGTACGCTGTGCCACTTGTTTATTTTAGTAAAGAAACACGCATTTTAACGGCGCTTAAAAAGTCGTTAATGGTGTTTTATCATAATATTTTGCCACTTGGCGTTTTTGGCCTTATTTGCGCATTATTTATGGCGCTTTCGATGTTCTTATCGTTCTTACCACTGTTGATTTTAATGCCGATTTGCTACATTAGCTTTTTTGTATCTTATCAAGCCATTTTTATGCCTGTTGTACCATTAAGTGACGACATTAATGTTAAGCCACTTAGCAGTGAAACAAGCGGACGTTTTGACGCTTAATGGATGATAAATTAAAGCAAAAACTAAAAAACTATGTACTTTGGTTACTAGGGCGCCAAGAATATTCGCGTCGTGAGTTAACGCTCAAATTACAGCAAAAAGAAGCGACAGAAGAGTTTATTGAAACGCTGCTTGATTGGTGCGAAAAGCACAATTTTATCAACGAGCAGCGATACTGTGAAGGCTTTGTAAGAAAACACATATTTAAATGCCACGGGCTTAAGCGAATACAAAGCGAAGCTATGGGCAAAGGGATTGATCGTTCGCTACTTGAAATGGTAGTTGAAGAGCTTGAAATAGATTGGTTTGAGCTTGCGCAGGATGCGTACAATAAAAAATATTCGAATACACCGCCAGATCTCGATTACAAAGATAAAGCTAAGCGCGTGCGCTACTTAATGTATCGGGGTTTTAGCTACGATGAAATTAATTTTGCAATGCAAGCACAGTAAATACAGGTGAGACTTTCAAATGCAGCACATGACTACCGCACAAATTAGGCAACAGTTTTTAGACTTTTTTGCCAGCAAGCAACATCAAATAGTACCTTCTAGCTCGCTTATACCGGGTAACGATGCCACGTTGTTATTTAATAATGCCGGCATGGTGCAATTTAAAGATGTATTTTTAGGCGCAGAAAGCCGCCCTTATACACGTGCGACAAGTTCGCAGCGCTGTGTACGTGCTGGCGGTAAGCATAACGATTTAGAAAACGTAGGCTACACTGCTCGCCACCATACATTTTTTGAAATGTTAGGTAACTTCAGCTTTGGCGATTACTTTAAGCAAGACGCGATCAAGTTTGCGTGGGAGTTTTTAACTGAGGTTGTTAAATTACCTCAAGAAAAACTGCTTGTTACTATTTATCACGATGATGAAGAAGCGTTTGAGTATTGGTCAAAAGATATTGGCTTAAGTGAAGATCGTATTATTCGTATTGCGACCTCTGACAACTTTTGGTCTATGGGCGATACCGGTCCATGTGGTCCGTGTTCTGAAATATTTTATGACCATGGTGAGCATATTTGGGGCGGACCTCCGGGCACTCCAGAGGAAGACGGCGACCGTTTCATCGAAATTTGGAACCTTGTATTTATGCAATACAACCGTCAAAGCGACGGTACTATGTTGCCTCTACCTAAGCAGTCTGTTGATACGGGAATGGGCCTTGAGCGTATTTCTGCAATTTTGCAGGGTGTGCATTCAAATTACGAAATCGATTTATTCCAAGGCTTAATTGCAGCAGCTGCAAGTGTTACTAACGCGCAAGATATGGACGATAAGTCACTACGCGTAGTGGCGGATCATATTCGTTCGTGTGCGTTTTTAATCTCTGACGGTGTTATGCCATCTAACGAAGGTCGTGGTTATGTACTACGTCGTATTATTCGTCGTGCTGTGCGCCACGGTAATAAGCTAGGTGCACAAGGTTCGTTTTTCTATAAATTAGTTGCTGCGCTAATTGAGCAAATGGGTCAAGCGTACCCAGAGCTTGCTAAGCAACAAGAAATTATCGAAAAAGTATTACGCATTGAAGAAGAACAGTTTGGTAAAACACTTGAACGTGGCTTAGCTATTTTAGAAGAAAGCTTAAGTGACCTTAAAGGCGATATTATACCGGGCGACTTAGTATTTAAACTTTACGACACGTATGGTTTTCCAGCTGATTTAACGGCCGATGTTGCGCGTGAGCGCCAGATGACGATTGATCATCAAGGCTTTGAAGAATGCATGGCTGTACAACGTAAAACAGCGCAACAAGCGGGTAAGTTTGGTGCTGATTACAACGAGCAATTAAAATCAGAAAAGCTTACTGAGTTTAAAGGCTACGACAGCACACACCATAGCGCGACAGTGGTAGAAATTTTTGCCGGTGGCGAAGCTGTTCAGTTATTAGAAGATGGTCAACAAGGTATTGTAGTATTAGACCGCACACCGTTTTACGCTGAATCAGGCGGCCAAACGGGCGACACGGGTACTATTACAGTTGCTGGTGGCGAATTTAATGTTACTAATACCACTAAACTTGGTAATGCTTTTGCTCACCACGGTACTGTGCAAGGTCGCATTGGTGTTAACGATAAAGTGGATGCGACTATTGATAATGCACGCCGCGATAGCATTAAGAAAAACCACACAGCTACACACATTTTACACGAAGCACTACGCCAATTATTAGGCGACCATGTAGGCCAAAAAGGCTCACTTGTTCAGCCTGATCGTTTACGTTTTGACTTTTCGCACTTTGAAGCGGTTACTAAAGATGAGCTACGTGAAATTGAGCGTGTAGTTAATGACGAAATTCGTCGTAACTTTGCACTTAATACTGAGCTTATGGCTATTGATGATGCTAAAGCGAAAGGTGCTATGGCGTTGTTTGGCGAAAAGTATGATGACGAAGTGCGTGTAGTTACTATTGGCGACTACTCTATTGAGCTTTGTGGTGGTACTCACGTTGAGCGCGCAGGCGATATTGGTTTATTCAAAATAGTATCTGAAAGCGGTATTGCAGCAGGCGTTCGCCGTATTGAAGCGGTAACTGGTGCTGATGCAGTTGCTTATGTTAGCGAGCAAGAGCAACAATTACATGATGTAGCTGCTTTAGTTAAAGGCGATAGCGCATCGGTACTTGAAAAAGTAACCGCGTTACTTGAAAAGTCTAAAGGTCTTGAAAAGCAAATTGCGCAACTTAACGATAAGTTAGCAAGTGCAGCGGGTGCATCTTTACTTGATTCGATTGTTGAAATTAACGGCGTTAAGCTACTTGTAGCAAATGTTGAAGGTACTGAATCTAAAGCACTGCGCGGTATGGTTGATGACCTTAAAAACAAAATTGGCTCAGGTGTTATTGCCCTCGGTGTTGCCAGTGGCGACAAAGTAAGCCTAATTGCTGGTGTAACTAAAGACTTAACAGGCAAAGTAAAAGCCGGTGAGTTAGTTAACCACATGGCAGGCCAAGTAGGTGGAAAAGGTGGCGGTCGTCCAGATATGGCACAAGCCGGTGGTAGTGAGCCACAAAACCTTGCTGCTGCACTAGATAGCGTTACAGCTTGGTTAACTGAGCGTACTTAAGCCTAAGTGGCGCTTATTGTTCAAAAATTCGGTGGCACTTCGGTCGGCTCAATAGAGCGAATTGAAGCGGTCGCCGACCTTGTTGTAAAAACCAGACAACAAGGACATCAAGTGGTTGTGGTGCTCTCGGCTATGTCGGGAGAAACCAACCGCTTAATTAATCTCGCCAAACAAATTGATACTCGCCCGAGTAGCCGTGAACTAGATGTACTTATTAGCACCGGAGAGCAGGTTTCTGTATCACTACTTGCTATGGCCATTATAAAACGTGGCCACTCTGCTGTGAGCCTATTAGCCGATCAAGTCAATATTTTAACCGATAACATGTTTGGTAAAGCTCGTATTGCAGAGGTTGCTGCTACGCGTTTGAAGCATGAGCTTGAGCATAATCGTATTGCTATTATTGCTGGGTTTCAGGGGCGTGATGTTGAGGGCAATATTACAACGCTTGGGCGCGGCGGCACCGATACATCGGCTGTAGAAATAGCAGCGGCTATAAAAGCTGACGAATGCCAGATCTATACAGACGTTGACGGCGTATATACTACAGATCCTCGTGTTGAACCTAACGCGCGCAGAATGAGCCAAGTTACCTTTGCCGAAATGCTAGAGCTGGCAAGTTTAGGGGCGAAAGTTTTGCATATTCGCTCAGTAGAAGCCGCAGGAAAACATAATGTGCCACTTAGGGTGCTTTCGAGCTTTAATCCCGATGAAGGTACATTAATAAGTTTTGAGGAGAACGATATGCCAAGCAAGGTTGTATCGGGGATTGCGTTTAATCGTGACGAATGTTTAATTAAGGTACAAGGTGTGCCAACGGGCACGCAATATCTTTCAAAAATATTGAAACTTTTTGCCGAAAATGGCATCGAAATAGATATGATTAATCAAGTTAATCATAACTTTGAAAAAATAGACTATGCTTTTACTGTGCACTCGAATGATTATCTGCAAGCACTTGAATTATTGAGTGAAGATCAAGCTCAGCTCAGTGCTCAAAATATAAGCGGATTGCAAGCAGTAGCTAAAGTTTCTGCTGTTGGCATGGGTATGAAATCACATTCTGGTGTCGCTAGTTTATTTTTTGATGCATTAGCGCAGGAAAATATTAATGTGGTTTTAGTCTCGACTTCAGAGATTAAAATTTCAGTTTTAATAGATGAAAAGTACTTAGAGTTGGCTGTTCGTGCATTACACAAGGCATTTTTAACAGAAAATGGATAGATTGCGAGTTTTTACTTACTTTTCAGTCTAATTTTCATTAGTATGTTTAAGCGGAATCTTATAATTTTTATTGGAACATGGGAGCAAGAGAATGCTAATACTAACTCGTAGAGTAGGTGAAACCCTAATGATTGGTGACGAAGTAACAGTTACTGTTCTAGGTGTTAAAGGAAATCAAGTTCGAATCGGTGTTAATGCACCAAAAGACGTATCAGTGCATCGTGAAGAGATTTACATGCGCATACAAGCTGAAAAGTCGAACCCTAATCCGGGCAATGCTTAATCAACACGTATACGTAGTTGAGTAATTAACTCAACTAGACTAAAAGCCACTCACTGAGTGGCTTTTTTGTTTATAAAAGCGAGTGTTTCAGGATTAAGTATTTGTTTTGATATGTACTGCATACCACTTTTATTTTTAATAATAATACCTTGCTGGGTGTCTATTACTTCGCTTATATTTTGCCATTCTAATTGATAGCTTTTGTAATGATTAGAAGATTTAATACCTTCTTCGTCAAAGGTAAGTGTTACCTCAGAGCCTGATGCTCTGCTGAGCATTTGTCTGGTTACCCACCATGGTCTGCGATAGTAAAAAGCGACGCACTCGAGTACCGCTAACATGATCATGAACGATCCTAAGTAATGATCGTCTAAAACATAAATGCCAAATAAACCAAGCGCAACTAACAACACAAGTAAAAAGTATTTAGGTTTTGCACGCTTACTATAAGGGAGTGACTCATCAAAACACTCGTAAAAGTAGGATTTATCTAATGTGTAGGTGGTTGTGAATGCCATTTTGCCTTGCTTTAAATATCGTTTTTTTTATTTTAACAAGCTAACTGCTAAATGAGCAGCTTTATAGTTAGTGATTTTATTACTGGCACAAAAAAACGGCTCGAAAGCCGTTTTTTTAGCGGTACAAGAAGAATTAACAGTTAGTTTCTTCAGCGTTCACGCCTTCTTTAACATTTTCACATGCATCTTCAACAGAGTTTTGCACGTCAGTTACTGCTTCGTCGATACGTTCGCCAGCATCTTCTGCATGGTTGTCTTCACAACCCATCATGAAAAAACCTGCAAATACTGCGATTAGTGCTGCTTTTAAAGTTGTAGAGTTCATAGTGTAATTCCTTGTAAGTATTAATTAAATTTTAGTGTTTGTCAGTTGAATGCTTTATCTACCTGGGTGATTTACCACGTAGTGCACCTGAAACTAATGAAATCACTAAAAGTACTAAAAAGATAAAAAATATAATTTTTGCTATACCAGCTGCGGCACCTGCGATGCCACCAAAACCTAACACTGCAGCGATTAAAGCAATAACTAAAAATGTAATTGTCCAGCGTAACATTGTTTTCTCCTTGGTTATCAAATTTGCTCATAATAACTAATGCCAGTTATATGCCAAAGTTTATTTTGTATAAATATCAATTGCTTATGGTTTTTTGCTGTTATTCTAGTTATTAGTTGGTTAGTAACTTTTACGCTTTGTTATGTAAGTTATTCACACTGTTGCAAATAACTGCTAAATGTTCACTAAATAGACTTATTTTGGTAAGACCAATTAACAAGTGGTGTGTGGCTTTGCATTTTATATTAAGAATTAGTGTTTATTTTTACTTAGCTTGATAGTTAATTAACAACTTCCATATAACTATTAGCTATAGTCGTTATTTCTTGTATGTATTGTAGAGCGCGTGATTGCTGAGTTATAGCATGTAAATTAATTGAGTGTTATGTTGTTTATTGTTTAATTGGTTTTACCAATTTACAAGATGTAGACAAAGCGATTAGTTTTGTTATTATCCAGTGAATAAATATTTAATTAAATCGATTTTTTATTTTCGATATGGGTTTCAAGGGGAGAAAAATGGATATAGGTGCTCTACTCACAACGGCTGGTAACTTAATGCTTACTGGCATGGTTGGGGTGTTTGTATTTCTGTCGATATTAATTGGTGCAGTAACGCTTATGTCTAATTTGGTGACGCGCTTTAGCGAACCTGACGTGGCGACACCAGTTAAATCACCATCTTTTAAATCTCAAGGTGTGCCTAATGAGCACATCGCTGCTATTAGTGCTGCCATTGCTCAGTACAAATCAAATAATAAATAAGGGGCACACACATGGCTAAATTAAAATTAACAGAATTGGTATTACGCGATGCTCACCAATCATTATTAGCAACGCGTATGCGCCTAGACGATATGCTACCGATTGCTAGCAAATTAGACGATGCGGGTTATTGGTCTATTGAATCGTGGGGCGGTGCTACATTTGACTCGTGTATTCGTTATTTAGGCGAAGATCCTTGGGAGCGTATTCGTGCACTTAAAAAAGCGATGCCTAATACTAAACAGCAAATGCTATTACGCGGTCAAAACTTATTAGGTTACCGCCATTACGCTGATGACGTAGTTGAAAAGTTTGTAGAACGTGCACATAAAAATGGCGTTGATGTATTTCGTATATTTGATGCAATGAACGATGTTCGCAATCTAGAAACAGCTATTAAAGCGGCTGTAAAAGTAGGCGCTCACGCTCAAGGTACTATTTCGTACACAGTTAGCCCAGTTCATACACTTGATATGTGGCTAACTCTTGCAAAGCAGCTTGAAGATATGGGTTGTCACTCAATTTGTATTAAAGATATGGCGGGTTTATTAAAGCCGTACGATGCTGAAAAACTAATTAAAGCACTTAAAGAAGCTGTATCTATTCCAATTGCTATGCAGTGCCACGCTACAACAGGTTTAAGTACTGCTACTTACCAAAAAGCAATTGATGCTGGTATTGATATGCTCGATACCGCTATTTCATCAATGAGTATGACTTATGGACATTCCGCAACTGAAACTATTGTATCGATAGTTGAAGGGACTGAGCGTGATACTGAGCTTGATTTAAACCACCTAGAAGAAATTGCTGCTTACTTTAGAGATGTACGTAAAAAATATGCGGCATTTGAAGGTAGCTTAAAAGGGGTTGATGGGCGCATTTTATTAGCTCAAGTACCTGGTGGCATGCTTACAAACATGGAAAACCAACTTAAAGAGCAAGGCGCAGCCGATAAGCTTAATGAGGTTTTACTTGAGATCCCACGTGTACGTGAAGATCTTGGCTTTTTACCTTTAGTAACACCAACGTCGCAAATTGTTGGCACTCAAGCGGTACTTAATGTGCTAACGGGTGAGCGTTATAAAACAATTACTAAAGAAACTGCTGGCGTATTAAAAGGTGAATATGGCTTAACACCAGCACCAATGAATAAAGAGCTACAAGAGCGCGTGCTTGATGGAGCGGAAGTTATTACTTGTCGCCCTGCTGATAACATTGCACCTGAGCTTGCAACGCTTGAAGGTGAGTTATTAAAAGAAGCACAAGAGCAAGGTTTAACACTTGCTGATGATCAAATTGATGACGTATTAACTTATGCATTATTCCCACAAGTTGGTTTGAAGTTTATTAAAAACCGCAACAACCCAGATGCATTTGAGCCAGTACCTTCTGTTGAAGATAAAAGCAGTAAAGCACCTTCTAAATCAGTTTCCAATAATAACAAAGTGAAGGCTGAGCAATACAGCGTAAAAGTAGATGGTAAAGTTTATGACGTAGTAGTAGCGCAAGGTGGTGAACTTAAGGAAGTAACATTAAAAGACTCTGAGCACATTCCTCAGTCTGCCTCGGTTGCATCAGGTGAAACACTTAACGCGCCTCTAGCCGGTAATATTTTTAAGATTAAAGTAAAAGCTGGGCAAGTTGTTAACGAAGGCGATGTAGTGATTATTATGGAAGCCATGAAAATGGAAACTGAAATACGCGCTACGCATACCGGAACAATTGCTGAAGTGTTAGTTAGTGAAGGCGATGCTGTAACTACCGGCGACGCTATGATTGCATTAGCTTAGGAGTAAATAGAGGATGGAAGGTATTTTAAACCTCTGGAATGCGACAGGCATTGCTAACTTTACAATCCCATCGTTAATAATGATTGCGGTAGGGTGTTTATTACTGTTTTTAGCGATAGCTAAAGGCTTTGAACCACTATTATTACTACCTATTGGTTTTGGTGCAATTTTAACAAATGTACCAGTGGCAGGTTTGTCAGACCCAGGTGGGCTTTTGTACTACGTTTATTATGTGGGTATTGATACGGGGATTTTTCCGCTGTTGATATTTATGGGAGTAGGGGCGCTGACCGACTTTAGCGCACTTATTGCAAACCCACGTATGTTGTTATTAGGTGCGGCTGCACAGTTTGGTATTTTTGCTACATTGTTTGGCGCTATATTACTTAACTATGTGCCAGGTTTTGAATTTACTCTACAGGACGCATCGGCTATAGCCATTATAGGTGGTGCCGATGGGCCAACAGCAATATTTTTAGCATCAAAACTGGCACCTGATTTACTAGGCGCAATAGCAGTAGCTGCGTATTCATATATGGCACTTGTGCCAATTATTCAGCCGCCAATAATGCGTGCACTAACAACCCCAGAAGAACGTAAAATAAAAATGCCAGAGCTTCGCAAAGTATCTAAAAAGGAAAAGATTATTTTTCCACTTATGGTGCTTAGTTTAACGGCTATGTTTTTACCGGCTGCTATACCGCTGGTAGGTATGTTTTGTTTAGGTAACTTAATGCGGGAGTCGGGTGTTGTTGATAGATTAAGTAACAGTGCTCAAAACGAAATCATCAATGTTACAACTATATTTTTAGGCTTAGCTGTAGGTTCAAAGCTTGCTGCAGATAAGTTTTTAACTGTTGAGACGATTGGTATTTTAGTGCTTGGCGCACTGGCTTTTGCAATTGGTACGGCATCTGGCGTATTTATGGCAAAAGGACTTAACCGAATATCTAAAACGCCTATAAATCCATTAATTGGGGCGGCAGGTGTATCGGCTGTGCCAATGGCGGCACGAGTAGTTAATAAAGTTGGCCTTGAAAGTAACCCACATAACTTTTTACTTATGCATGCAATGGGACCCAACGTAGCGGGTGTACTTGGTAGTGCAGTTGCTGCGGGTATTTTATTAGCACTTGTTGGCTAAAAATGTAATTTAAAATAGATTAACCATTAAGCGCAGTTTACTGCGCTTTTTTTTGTTCTTAATTTCTTCGCCTCTTAATGGTTTCTTGTTCAGCACTTTTTGTTTACAGTAACAGCTCTTCAACATTTTAAGGATAGTTATCATGCTTCACACGCCTTTAGCAAAGCACTTGCCTCACGTTAGTAAACTTGTATTTGGATGTATGGGTCTGGGAGGCGGTTGGAATAAAGACGCAATCACTGATGCACATGTTAAGCAAGCTCATGAATGTATAGATAACGCCATTGAAGGTGGTATTAATTTTTTTGACCATGCTGATATTTATACTTTTGGTAAAGCAGAGCAGGTTTTTGGTAAAGCATTAAGTGAGCGGCCAGAGCTTAGAGAGCACATGTATATTCAATCTAAGTGTGGGATTCGATTTGAAGATGACTTAGGGCCAAAGCGTTATGATTTTTCATCAAAGTGGATTGAGCAGTCAGTTGAAGCATCATTAAAACGATTAAATACAGATTATTTAGACGTACTTATGCTGCATCGCCCTGATCCACTCATGGAAGTTAACGAGATTGCTCGTATATTTAGTTGCTTAAAAGAAAGCGGTAAAGTGCGCAATTTTGCAGTGTCTAATATGCAGCAGCACCAAATGAACTTTTTACAACATGCGCTTGATATGCCAATTGTGGCTAACCAAATTGAGGCTAGTTTACAAAAACATCAGTTTGTTGATGAAGGTGTATATGCCGGTAACAGTGACGGTAAAGATCTTAATTTTACGCCAGGTAGTATTGAGTACTGTCGCCATTTTGAAATCCAAATTCAAAGCTGGGGTAGTTTATGCCAAGGCTTGTACAGCGGTAGTGATTTATCAAACGCATCTCAGGCAGATATCAACACCAGTCTTTTAGTTAATAAGCTGGCTGCACTTTATGAAACCTCTGCTGAGGCAATTGTACTTGCATGGTTGCTTCGCCATCCCGCATCTATTCAGCCAATTATTGGAACAACTAATGCTAAACGGATTAAAGCCTCTTGTGATGCTGTAAACGTAGAGCTAACTCGTGAGCATTGGTATGCACTTTATGTAAGCGCTAAAGGCCACGAATTACCATAAGTAGGGCGTTAATATGAACATATTCGTTATTTTAATTGGTTTGTTTGTTGCGCTGGCAATACTTATACCCTTGCTTGAAAAGTATCAGAGTAAAATGGGACTTGATGGTGCAACCAAATACAGCAAATATATTTGGCCGTTAGTGATGGTATCTTTAGTTATTCAGCTAATTTATGTATTAATGAGTTAATATGTTACTTGGCTAATCACATACAAAAAAGCCTTTGCAGGTTAAACCTGCAAAGGCTTTTTTAATGTTTATTAATAAACTTTATTTAAGTGCAACTTGTAGTTCGCGGTTGCGCTCAAGTTGGGCAATAAAGTTATCAGCAATAGGTTTAAACTTAGCAAGTTCTGAGCGAGGTAATGGCTCTGACTTAGGAAGCTTTACAGTTTTAGGGTTACGGTGAACGCCATTTACTAAAAATTCGTAGTGTAAATGTGCGCCAGTAACACGACCTGTAGACCCTACAGTACCAATTTGTTGGCCCTGTTTAACTTTTTGGCCAGTTTTAACTAGTTTCTTATTTAGGTGTAAGTACTTAGTTACATATTGTGTGCCATGGCTAATAAATACATAGTTACCGTTGTATTTGCTGTAACCCGCTTTAATTACTTTACCATTACCTGATGAAACCACTGGTGTGCCGGTGCGCGCAGCAAAGTCGATACCACGATGCGCTCTAACTTGCCCAGTAACTGGGTGTAAGCGGCGAGGGTTAAAGCTCGAACTAATATATTTAAAGTTTACTGGTGCACGTAAAAATGCTTTTTTCATGCTACGCCCTTCTGGCGTATAAAAATTGCCGTCGGTATGGCGAATAGCAGCAAAGCGCTGACCTTGGTTTACAAATTCAGCTGCAATAATTTTACCGGTACCAATAAACTCGCCATCAACATAATGAGATTCGTAAATTAAGCCAAATACATCGCCTTTACGAATGTCGTTTGCAAAATCAACATCCCAACCAAATATGTCAGCAAAGTTCATTATTTGGCGTTCGCTTAAACCTGCTGCAATTGCTGAAGTCCAAAAGTTATTAGATATTTCGCCGCCAGCGGTTTTGGTTAGCGTTTCAATTTCTTTGCTATCAATAGCTGTATCGTAGTTACCTTCTTCGTTTAAGGTAACAAATAAAGTATCTGTTTTTGAAATCACATAACGCAGTTGAGCTAAAGAGCCATCTTCAGCTGTTGCAAAACTAAGTATTTCACCTGGGTGAATTTTAGTCAGTTTGCGAGTCTCTGCATTAGTGTTAATTAGTTTATGAAGCGTTTGAGCCGAAAAACCAGCACGCTTAAAGATAATTGCTAAATTGTCGCCATTTTTAACTTTATGATCGACAAAGTCGTATTCTGGTAACTTTTCTGCTGCTTGCTCTGAATTTAACTCAGTTAATTTTTCGTTGTTATCAACTTTAACTTGTAACTCATAGCGCTTACCAATTTCTAGTGCATTTGCACTATTGTCTTTGGATGCAGTGGCTTTTTCAGAAGGAAGAAAGGCTAAGCCAACAATAGCAGAAACCAAACCTAGAATAAGCAATTTGTGTTTTTTGGGGAGCGTGTGAACCACGTGAACCATAACGTGCCTTTTTCTGCTGTCAAGATAATAAATACATAATATTGCAGGATATACTTAATAATGTACGAATACTAGTGTTTTGTAGATTTAAACTGACCTTAAACTACGCTAAAATCGGGCTTAGAAAGCCTTTTTTAACGCTCTACCTAGCTAAGACTCAATTGATTTAGTTTAGTTGCATGAATCACTTAAAAAGTTGTTTTAATTAGGTAGAAATTTGTTATGTTAGCTACATCTATTTATTCGGTTTAAACCTTTATTAAACCGTGACTACGCAAGTAACTAGTCGCCCCTTCGTCGGCAGAATTTTGGAGTAATACACAGTGGATTTACAAACCGCTCTAGCAGAGATAAAACGCGGTGCAGAAGAAATATTAATTGAAGACGAACTAGTTGAAAAACTAAAGTCGGGCAAGAAGCTAAAAATAAAAGCAGGCTTTGATCCTACAGCGCCTGATTTACACTTAGGACACACTGTACTAATTAATAAAATGAAAACCTTTCAGGATTTAGGTCATGAGGTTATTTTCTTAATTGGTGACTTTACTGGCATGATTGGTGACCCAACGGGGAAAAACGTAACGCGTAAACCACTTACTCGTGAAGATGTACTGGCCAATGCCGAAACATATAAAGAACAAGTATTCAAAATTCTAGATCCTGCTAAAACCACTGTTGCATTTAACTCTACTTGGATGGAAAAGTTAGGCGCTGCAGGCATGATTAAACTTGCTGCAAACCAAACCGTAGCACGTATGCTTGAACGTGATGACTTTAAAAAGCGTTATGGAAGCGGCCAACCAATTGCAATTCATGAGTTTTTATATCCACTGGTACAAGGTTGGGATTCGGTTGCACTAGAGTCAGATGTTGAACTAGGTGGAACTGATCAGCGCTTTAATTTGTTAATGGGCCGTGAGCTACAAAAAGTAGAAGGTCAAAAGCCGCAAACAGTATTAATGATGCCATTACTTGAAGGTACTGACGGCGTTCAAAAAATGTCTAAGTCGCTTGGTAATTACATTGGTATTACTGATGCGCCTAACGATATGTTTGGTAAAATAATGTCAATTAGTGATGTGCTAATGTGGCGTTACTACGACTTATTAAGTGCGCTTTCTATTGAAGAAATTGCAGCTCAAAAAGAACGTGTTGAGCAAGGTACGAATCCGCGCGATATTAAAATTGAACTAGCTAAAGAGCTAATTGCTCGTTTTCATAGTGAAGCTGATGCACAAGGTGCACATGATGATTTTATTCAGCGTTTTCAGAAAAAAGCGTTACCAGATGAAATCCCAGAGCTAACAATCACTATTACAGAAGATACTATTTTAATTGCTAACTTGCTTAAAGAAGCAAATTTAGTAGTAAGTACATCAGAAGCAATGCGTATGATTAAGCAAGGTGCAGTTAAACTTAACGGTGAAGATAAAATCACTGATACCAAACTTGAAATAGCAAAAGGCACAACGGCTATTTACCAAGTAGGTAAACGTAAGTTTGCAAACATCACTGTAGCTTAAGCACAGTTTAAAAACTAAAAAACCAGCCTCGGCTGGTTTTTTTGTGCTCGTATTTTGAGCCCTTTAAATCAATTTTAATATTTCAATGCTGGCTATTACTAACAACCAAAATACACGGGCCTGATTTAACCTATTAATTATTACAGGTACATCCTCGGGTGTAGGTAGTCTATCAGTGCCAATACGCATTTTATTAAAGCGAGTACCTAAATAAACTGCAGGCCCGCCCAGCTGCACGCCAAGTGATGCAGAACATGTGCTTAAGAGCCAGCCTGTATTTGTTTGATAAAAATGCCTGCCATAATGCTTTATATAATGCATGCTTTGTTTGCTTGCTCGACTTGCTGCAATAGTTAAAGCGAGTAAGCGCATCGGAATGTATTCAATAATAAACAAGAGTGTTTTAAGCGGTTTTAAAAAGTAACTATTTGGGGGGATATCACTACGCCATGCTTGTTGTATTAAGGTAAGTAACCGATAGGCAAGGGCAGCAATAGGACCAAATGCTAAAAATATAAATATGACTACGAAATAGTATCGAGCAGTGCGCAGTATTAAGCTCTCAGTTAATGCTTTGATAATACCAGCAGATGAAAGTCTATTAACTTCACGGGCAAGCAGTGGCTTTAGTAATTCGCGTGCTGTGGATTTTTGTTTTTGTTTAGTTAACTTTGCAATGCGAAGTGCTTTTTTATCAATGCTCTTACTTTCTAGGCATAAATATAAAATAAGACCTGCGAGTAATTCAGGGTAAAAAGCAAACTCGAGTAGTAACACTACAATAATGAGAATGACACTTAAAATAAGTGAGCTTGCGAGTATAGCTGCCAAATATTGATAGCTTTTAGGTTCTTTGCTTTTGTATATACGTTTGCCGATAGCACTAAAAACAGCATTTAACGCCGTATTAGGATGATACCAGCTAATAAGGGGAATAAAGCGCTCAGCAAGGAGCGCTAGTATAAAGGCAATAAAGTCCAAGTGATTTTGAACAATATTGCTAAGCATTTACAAAGATACTGCTGTAAGTTTTTCTAAAAGTGCAACAACCATTTTAGATGAGTTGATTGATGCTGTTTCTAGGTATTCTTCAAATGATTGTGGTGACTCTTTACCAGCAATATCAGACATTGAGCGAATTACAACAAATGGTGTGTTTAGCGTAAAACACGTTTGTGCAATTGAAGCGCCTTCCATTTCAACAGCAAGCATTGTAGGAAAATCACTACGTGCTTTATCAATGCGTATAGGGTCACACATAAATGTGTCACCAGTACAAATTAAGCCAACGAGTGTTTTAACATCACTGATTTGTTCGATAGTTTGCTGTGCTGCTTCAACTAATTTAGGGTGTGCTGCAAAGCCTGCCGGCATTTGTGGTACTTGGCCAATTTCGTAGCCAAAAGCAGTTACGTCTACATCGTGGTGACGTACTTCTGACGAAATTACTACATCGCCTACACTAAGAGAAGGATCGAATCCACCGGCTGAGCCTGTGTTAATTATGCAATCAGGTTTGAAGTTATCGATCAGTAAGGTAGTTGCAATAGTTGATGCGACTTTACCAATACCAGATTGAACAAGTGTCACCGTGTTACCAGCCAACTCGCCAGTATAAAAAGTGAAACCTGCTTTAGTTAAAATTTGTGGGTTTTGCATAGCTTCACGTAAAATTTTAACTTCTGGCTCCATTGCGCCAATAATACCAACATTCATAAAGTTTAATTCCTGAGTTTGAATCACCTGATTATACGTGAAGTTAGCAATAAAAAACAAAAAAGCGAGCTTGTTTATGAGCTCGCTTTAAATACTTTTTAGGAGAGTATTTAATTCGTTTTTTAAATTTCAGCTAACGCGGTGGTTTGCGCTTTAGCTTGAGAAGGTGAAAGTACCGCTGGCTTATGTGAGCGATTACGAACAGGGCGCTGAGTTTGTGTTGCTGCAGGCTTACCAAGTTTAAACATAATTGCATCGCGTACTTCAGAAGGACGGTAGCCCGATTTAACTTTCATACGAATATGTGGAATGCCCGCAGACTCTAGTGCACCGTTTACAAACCAGTCGCGTTGAGCTTTGTGGCCATCTTTGTTGGCATTGTTAACTAGGTCAACAGCAGCAATGATTGTTAGTTTTTCTTTGTCGATTAAAACAAAGTCGAGTTGCTTATTTTTAGCTTTAGCTAAAGCAGCACGTTTAGACTTTACTGAAAGGCCTTGCTTACAGTCAATAACGTCGATTAACTTAACACGACTAACAATTTTATATTGATCGCCAACAGCACGCTCTAGAAGATTTAAAAAAGCGCCTTCAACCTGCGTAAAAACAGTTTGCTTGCGAGTAAAAGGATACGGGTTTCCGCCATCGTCATTAAATTTTGACGCAACAACAGAGGCCCCGACAACTAATACTAGGATTAATAATAAAGCGAATTCCATACGGTAACTCCATAACAACAAATTGACACTGCTCAAATAAAGCAATTTACGTGCCTAAAAAGTATGGGTTATAAAATAATTACCGACTGGTATACAAGCAATAGCTACACAGCGATTAAGCTTTGTAGCCTCCTTTAATACCTTTTACTGCAATAGCAACAGCATCGTGTGCATGCAGTGACTCATAGTGGTTTATTTGCAGCCAATAATCACTGTAATTGTTTGCCTCTAGCAGTGCTTTAATTTTACGCGCTGCATCTTCACAAAACATAAGGTTTTGACCATTCAAACGGGCAAATTCTTGCTCGTCTTCACGTTTTACTGCTGCTTGTACTGGTGTTTTAAGCTCAGCTTCAAGGGTGTTAATTAGCGTAACTACGTCAAATTCTTGAATGTTGCTATCAAGCTTTACTTTTACGTTGGCAATAGAGCGCTGCGAGTGGGGAGTAGCTACAATGCCTTGTGTAGTGCCTAGCCATTCGTGCACATCTTTTTGGCTTAAGGTTTCTTGGTTAAACTTTTCGTTAAACGCGTTTTGTATAAGCTGGCGCGCAAGTGCAGCAGAGCATGGGCACGTTGAAGAATAAGTAACATCTACGGTTAGCTCGTAGCTAATAACGTTATTTTCAATTGTACTGGTAAGTACAACGGGGTAGCTTTTCCAGCCCGCTTTACCACTTAATAGTGACTTACGGCGTAGCGGTAATTCAAATTTAAATTCAATTTGTGCTTTATCGCTCAGCCCTTCGTGGCTAGTTATAAAGGTATCGAGTGCCTGCGCTATCGTTTGCGGATTGACTTGCTGCTCGGTTGAAAGCAGATCAAGTGCCAAAAATAGACGTGACATATGAATGCCTTTGGCATCTTCTTTATGTAAATTTACAAATGCACGAGCTTTGGCGTTTACTGTAACTGGAGATAAGTCTCGGGATTCAAAAATAAATGGCAGTTCTATTTCGCCCATGCCAACCCAGTCTAATTTACCTGTTTGTAAAGCGGGTGCAGTGTCTGCTATATCTGGCATATTGGTTTGCATGTGCGCTACTCGTATTTTGGGGATAATAAAGTGGGGCATTTTACACTAAATAATTTATTGCTGAAATGATGAGTTTAATAGATGAGCTAAATCAAACATGAAAAATTCTGTTTTTATCGCACAACGTGAGTAGTGGTAGGAGAAAAATGCTAAAATCTGGGAAAATGGTATGTTTGTACATACGCATTGCCTTCTTTATATTAAGTACACAGCTAAGAGATAAAATTACGTATGACCGATTATTCTTTGAGCCCTTGGGCTCGGGTACTTTCCAGCTCAATAACGCGATTTGGTGAATTTAAAACCGCTGCTATTTGTTACACTTTATTTTTAACTGTATCTCTTATTTTATCGAGCATGTTTTATTATGTGGCGATAGGCGAATTACACCTGGTTGATATTTTAGCCGTGGTGTTTTTTACGGCTGTGGTTTCTCCTTTAATTATAAGTGTGTTGCTTAATTCAATTCGACAACTAGATGCCTCATATGCTTATTTAGATAGCGCCACCAAACAAGAAAAGCTTTTAAATCAAACCCTAAAAGATAACATTAACCGTCTAAACATCGAAATTGATGAGCGTAAAATGGCATTTCATGCCAAGCACCGCGCTATCGAAGAACTACGACGAGAAATTGCTGAGCGTAAAAAAACACAACAAGAACTTGCTCAACAAAGCATGCTGCAGCGCTCAATAGTAGATTCATCTCCTGATTTGTTTTATTACCGCGATAATAATGGCGTGTTTGCTGGTTGTAATAAAATGTTTGAAGAAGTAATGGGCAAATCAAGTAGCGAACTAATTGGCAAAACGGTTGAGCAAATATTTCCTAGTCACTTTTTATCTGAAGTTTTGAAAACCGATAAAGAAGTAGAGCAAAGCCATAAAGCGCTGACTATTGATGTGGGTTATGAGGTGAATGGTGAAATGCGTTGGTTCGAGCTGCGTAAATTGCCTTTTATAAATGATGACGGTGACTATATTGGTTTACTGGGCTTTGGTCGTGATATCACAAGTCGTAAGGAGGCCGCTCAAGCGCTCGAAACGGCCTATAAAGACAAAGGTAAGTTTATTGCTACATTAAGCCATGAACTTCGAACACCGCTTAATGGTATTGTTGGTTTAACACGAATGCTGCTTGATACTGACTTAAACAAACAGCAGCGTAGTTGGGGTAATACTATATTTTCAAGTGCTGAAACGCTCGGTAATATTTTTAACGATATTATTGATTTAGACAAAATAGATAGAGATCAGCTCGATATAGTGACCAACTCTATTAACGTGTCAGACTTTATAAATGACGTTGTTAACTTTGCGGGCTTAATCGCGGAGCAAAAAGAGCTAGAGTTTGATATTAAGCGCAATGGGATGCTGGATATTTACGCACAGCTCGACCCAACTCGCTTACGCCAAGTTGTTTGGAACTTAATTAATAACGCCGTTAAGTTTACACAGCAAGGAAAGGTAACTCTTGAATGTAGCCGAGAGAATAGAGTTGAAGGCCCGTGGTTAGTTATTAAAGTATCGGATACCGGGCAAGGTATTCCGCCAGAGCAGCTTGCTCATATATTTGATATGTATTACAAGGCGCCAGACTTAAACGGGACTAACGCTATAGGCTCAGGTATTGGTTTAGCTGTAACTAAGGCGCTTGTAAGTGCAATGAAAGGAATAATTACAGTAAATAGTACTGAGGGCGAAGGGAGCTGCTTTACAGTGCAGATACCGCTTAGTTTATGTGTAGCACCAACAGAGCAAAGTTATGTTGGTCGTGGTTTGTATATTTTACTAGTAGAAGATGTACCTCTTAACGCCGAAATTGCTACAAACTTATTAGAGCAACGCGGGCATGAGGTGTTGTGGGCTGAAACCGGTGAAGATGCACTCTCGTTCGTCGAAACCGAAGATGACTTAGATTTAGTATTACTTGATATGCAATTGCCTGATATAAATGGTGACGTAGTTGCCAAACAAATACGCTCAGACAGTCACTTTGATAAATTACCCATTGTAGCTCTGACCGCCAATGTTCGTAGTGCTGAAGAAGAGCTTGAAGGTATATCAATACAAGGAGCGCTTGCCAAACCAATTAACACAGTGAAGCTTGATAAAATGCTGGCCGATTTATTTGGAATTAAGCAAAGTGAATGCACAGAGCCACTGTTAAAAGTAAGTGAAGAAGCCCTTAAAGGCATTGATGCACACTTATTAGATATAGAAACAATAGAAGACTTTGTCAATTCAATGGGCTTAGTTGTGTTTAGACGCAGTAGTCAGCTATTCGAAAAGCTAAGTCCACAATATCAGCAAGAGTTACTTACTTCATTAAATACTGGTGATAGAGAAGAGTATGAATCAGTAGCGCATAAACTCAAAGGTGCGGCTGGCTCAGTAGGTCTTAATGATGTGCAGCTTCATGCCAAAATAATGGAACATGGTGCGATTGATGAATCTGATGAGGTGTTAAAGCAGTGGTTAGATATTCTGGCAGATAAAATAAATGAAGGACAAAAAGCCCTTCATTTATTTTTACAGCAATTAGAGTGAAACTAATTAGCTCTAATTAAGCGTCAATTTTACCAATGAAACGGTAACCTTCACCATGGATGGTGCTGATTAACTCAGACGTTGAGTTATCACTTTCAAAATGCTTACGAATGCGACGAATAGTAACGTCAACAGTACGGTCATTTGCGCGAAGCTCACGGCCTGTCATATGCTTAATTAATTGCTCACGGCTGAAAATGCGACCTGGAGAATCAAGCATTAAACGAAGTGCTCTGTACTCACCTTTAGGTAAACGCTTAGCGTCGCCATTTGGAGAAGTAAGACAACGGCTGTTTTCATCAAGTTCCCAACCATTAAACGTAATAACACCATTTGTTTCTAGTGCTGACTCTTCACCACCTAAGGCAGTACGAGTAATAAGGTTGCGAGCTCTGATAGTTAATTCACGCGGGTTGAACGGTTTAGTAACGTAGTCATCTGCGCCAATTTCAAGACCTAAAATACGGTCAACATCGTTATCACGACCAGTTAGGAATATAAGACCTACTTTACGCTTTTGGCGTAATTCACGGGCTAAAATAAGACCGTTTTTACCAGGAAGGTTGATATCCATAACTACAAGATTAACGTCATCGTTATTTGTAAGCTTGTCATGCATATCATCGCCATCAATGGCTTCAATAACTTTGTACCCTTCAGCTTCAAATAAACTAACTAGGTTCAGTCGAGTTACGTCTTCATCTTCTACGATTAGAATGACTGGCGTTTGCATTATTAATTAACCTTTTGGAATATATTATTTATAAAAAATCGGTGACTAATTTATAACCGATTACTAGAGATTATAGGATTATACCCATTTGTTAACAAGGAAAAAACAAATTGGATAAAAATAAAACAGTAGGGTGTCCAAAGTCTGCTAAAAAGGACAGTGCAAAAACTACTGTTTAATTGATATATACATGGATGTAGCTATTTGAATCATAAAGTCGAAGCCATTTTCCTTTGATAATTGACATATCATTCAATTAAACAAGGTACTTAAAATAATCAGACTAATTCAAAGCAAAACTATATCACTTTTTAACCTTTCATCAATGTATGTGATACAGCAAAGATAAAAAAGTTCATAAATCGCTTGGTAATATTTATTTAAAGCAATTAAATAATGTTACGCACTTATCACATGCCTCATTAATGAGGTCATTAAATGCTAATTCAAGGATAAATTTTAAATATATGCACTTTTTAATAGTCTTTATTTAAGGAATAGTAATTATAAAGCGAGCACCGCGTTTTTCTTCAAGATCAAACATCACTCTTCCGCCAAGTGCTTGTGTTACTAGGTTATAAACTAAGTGCATGCCTAAGCCACTTGCGCCTTGCCCGCGCTTTGAAGTTACAAATGGGTCAAAAATTCTATTTTTAATATTTTTGTCAACGCCCTGACCATTGTCAGAATAAACGATTGTTAATTTTTTCCCGACGAGTTCTACGTCAAAGCGAATTTCATTGTTTTCTTTACCTACAAATCCATGAATTACAGAGTTCATAAGTAACTGCTGAAAAACTTGTTGTAGAGGTTCAGATTTACTATGAATAGCCAAGTCGGTCAGACAGTTGATAGTGACAACAGGCTTTTTGGGCAATAATTCAGATTGAATAGATGTTAAAACATCACTTATTAATTTGTGCACATTAATATAGGTATTTACACCGTCATCTTGAATAACCGCTACTTTTTTAAAGTTAGATATAAGGTCAGCTGCACGATTTAAGTTGCGGTAAATTAAATCTAAGTTTTCAATACCTTCATCTATAAAGCGTTTTAGATGGCTTGAGGTCAGTTTTTTGTCATCAAAGCTTTGCTGTATGTCTGCTAGTTTATCTCTAAGTAACGTAGAACCTGTAATACCTAGCCCTATTGGTGTGTTAACTTCATGGGCAACACCTGCAACCATTTGCCCTAAAGATGCCATTTTTTCGTTTTCAACAATTTGTGTTTGGTATTGATGCATCCGCTCAAGAGTTGATAAAAGCTCTTGATTTGCCTCTCTAAGGGCGATTGTTCGTTGGTTTACTTTTTCTTCAAGGCTTAGGTTTAGTTGTTTGATTTCTTGCTTATCTTTTTCGTGGCGTTCAAGTTGTTTTTTTGTACGCGTAAGCATGATATTTAAACTATTTGAAAGAGCACTTATTTCTTTTACATCAGTTACTGGTGCGCGTGCATCGTAGTTATGATTTTTAGACACATTCTGCAATAACATGCTTAATTGCTCTATTGGCTTAGCTATACGTCGTTGAACTTTAATAGCAATAAAGTAAACAACCGCCAGAATTAATAATGTTAATAACACGTCTATTAATATTTTTCTCTCAATATAAACCTCTAAACTCTCGAGGCTTCCTCGCATATACACATAACCTACTACTTGTTCGTTATCGTAAATAGGGCGGGTTAGCTCAATATGGTCACTGGTAATTCGTGGTGTTTTTAGCTCTTCTACACTGTCTATTCTCAGTGGCACAGGAGGTGTTTTTTTAGCATTAAAGCTAATAAAGAAAACAGGCTTTTGGGATGCTTTTTCTATTGAGTAAATATGTATGTTTTTTACAAGAGGGATCTTTTCAAATGACTTAAGGCGTTTTTCTTCTGTTTTACGATCATCTTCAATTACCGATTGCCCAGCATCAAAAGCTACAATTTCAGAAAGAATAACAAGCTTATTAACTATTAATTGCTTTTGTTCTTTCACGCTTAAATACGTAGAGATAGAAATAGATAACGATAAGCAAATAGCTGTAATAAGCATGATCAAATTAATGAGTGCTTTTCGAATGCTACTTTGATGAACTTTTTTAGGCATTATTTCATTATCGCCTGAGTTAAATTTAATTATTTAGAGTTTTAGTTTAGCAAAGACGTGGAAAAATGAAGGAAAAAAAACTAAATTAATTCTTATATTTATTCGAAAGTTAGCTTGAGCACGTTTGTGCTCAATCATTTTACAAATTTAAATTAGCTGCTATATACAGCAAATTTATTGTTCTTAAATACAGTTTGATAGCTTTCAAACTGAGTTTCTAAAATAGGCGGGTACTTTAAAAAGCTGTTAGCAACAATATTTAGCTTCCCTAATTTAGTTAAATGCTGTTTTGCATTAGCTAAAAATGTTTCTGCTACTGTGTAGTCGGTTGCAATACCAGTATGAAAAGGTGGATTGCTAATAATTAAATCAAACTTGCCATTAATGCTTTTAAGGCCGTCACTTAATATAGCCTCACCATTGATGTTGTTAAGCTTTAGGGTTTGCTGTGTTGCATAAGTTGCCAGCGCACTTACATCACTACACACAAACTCAAGTGCTGGATTATGAAGCCCTAAAAAAGTTGCTATTAAACCTGCGCCACAACCAAAGTCGAGAACTTTGCCTTGCTTAATTGTCGGTGCGTTTTCCAGTAGAACTTTCGTTCCTATATCTAAACTACCGTGATTAAACACTCCAGGAACGCTAATAGCTGTAAATTCAGTGTCGGCAACATTAACAACAAACTTTTTATGGTAAGTCGTAATATCAAAGTGAGGGTGCTTAGAAATTTCAGCAAATGAGTAAAGAACGCAGTGCTTAGCTGAATCAATCTTGTTACTAAACTCAGCTTTACCAGCTAGTTGCTTTTCAATTGACTTAACACCACTTTTGTTTTCGCCTACCACTAATAGTTCGGCATCATCAGTAATAGCAGATCGAATATTATCAAGTGCCATTAATAACTCTGGTTTTGATTTAGGGTAGTAAAGAATAACTAAATCGTAGTCGTTACCAGGTATTGTGTGGCTTACATGAACATCAACATCTTTGGTGTTCTTAGCAAACTCTCCGTTAGCATGGTTGTAGCTAAACGCAGTTACTTTGCTTTGCGGATTAAGTTTTTTAAGCTCTGTTAAAAAGCCATCTTGAACAAAGTTGACCACCAAGATAGATTTTCCCGTTAGTGCCTCGCTATTACGAAGTAACAGTAAACTTGGGTTGGTTAGTACGCTCATAAATGGCTTTGCCTTACAGTATATTTAGTTTTAAAAAGTAAAAGTGAGTAATTAAATTTAATTATTCTGTGCGCTCAAACATTAAATCCCACACGCCATGACCTAGGCGATGTCCGCGCTGCTCAAACTTAGTAAGCGGGCGTAAATCTGGACGAGGAACATAATCATTTGTTTCTGATTGGTTTTTAAAACCAGGAGCTACATTCATTACTTCGAGCATGTGCTCTGCGTAGTTTTCCCAGTCTGTTGCCATATGAAAAACGCCACCCATTTTAAGTTGGGCTCTTAGCTTTTCAACAAACTCAGTTTGTACAATACGGCGTTTGTGGTGACGCTTTTTATGCCAAGGGTCAGGGAAAAATAGTTGTAGTGTTGTTAAGCTTTCATTAGGTATGCAATCTGCAAGTACTTCAACTGCATCGTGTTCAAAAATACGTAAGTTGGTAATGCCTGCTTCATCGGCATCCATTAAACAAGCACCAACGCCAGGGCGATGTACTTCAATACCGATAAAGTTTAGGTGAGGGGCATTTGTTGCCATTTCGACAAGCGACTTACCCATACCAAAACCAATTTCTACTACTACATCGTTGTTGTTGCCAAAAACTTCGCTTAAATCAAGCATACCGTTTTTATGCTCTAGGCCCATTGTTGGCCAGCATTTTTCGATTGCAGCGGCTTGGCCTTTGGTTAATCGACCTTCGCGTTTTACAAAACTGCGAATGGTGCGGATGTATTTACCTTCTTGCTTAGCTTGCTCAAGGTTAGTGTTGCTTGATTCACTCATATTATTGGCCTGACAAAAACAATGTGTTTAAAAATGGTTGCATATTATCCCTGACCGAGGCCGCAATCACAAGTATTAGCTGGTTTTACACCCCGTATAGCTTGATCTTTTTGTTAACTGCAATAGACTGAGCCGCCATTGGGCATCAGTAAAAGTTAAAAATGTTGGATTTAAATAAAGAACAGTCACACTGGTTTTCTAATCATGTTGTTGATTGGTATCACCTTCATGGGCGTAAAACACTCCCGTGGCAGCTAGGTAAAACACCTTATAAAGTGTGGGTGTCTGAAGTGATGCTGCAGCAAACCCAAGTTATTACTGTTATTCCATACTTTGAAAAGTTTATGCAAAGCTTTCCAGATATTATCGCTTTAGCTGATGCGGATGAAGACTTAGTTTTGCATCACTGGACTGGCTTAGGGTATTACGCTCGTGCGCGTAACTTACACAAAACAGCTAAAATAGTGCGTGACAAATACCAAGGTGAGTTTCCGAAAACACTCGATGAAGTAATGGATTTACCAGGAATAGGGCGCTCTACTGCAGGGGCTGTTTTATCATTGTCGCTTGGGCAGCATCACCCTATTTTAGATGGGAACGTGAAGCGAGTTTTAGCGCGCTATTTTATGATTGAGGGCTGGTACGGCGTTAAAAAGGTCGAAAACCAGCTTTGGCATTTATCAGAGCAGTTAACGCCTAAAGATAATGTTACTGAGTTTAATCAAGCTATGATGGATTTAGGGTCGAGCGTTTGCTCACGCAGCCGGTTTGATTGCGAGGCTTGCCCATTAAACTCAGGCTGTGGTGCTTTTAATGCAGGTAAAGTAAAAGAGTTTCCACATTCTAAACCTAAAAAAGCAGTTCCTAAAAAGAGTTGTCATCAGTTAATTATTCAGTGTGGTGATAAAGTGCTTATGGAAAAACGTCCTAACAGCGGTATTTGGGGCGGATTGTTTGGCTTTTTTGAATTTAATGAGTACGAAGAGCTTCAAATATTTTTAGCTCAGCAAGGCCTGGAGGCTAGTTTAGTAGAGCTTGAAGCGTTTATTCATGTGTTTTCACATTTTGAATTGAGGATTAACCCGTATGTACTTAATGTTAAGAAAACTCCTGATGTGGTAAACGATAAGCAATTAATCTGGTATCCGCTTGATCAATCAATAGAGGTTGGTCTAGCAGCGCCAACTAAAAAGTTGGTTAAACAAATTACAGCAATAGTATAGAATAGCTCCATATTTAGCGTTAGAGAGAATCAATCATGGCACGTACAGTATTTTGTCAAAAGTTACAAAAAGAAGCCGAAGGGCTTGGCTTTCAGTTATACCCTGGTGAAATTGGTGAAAAGATTTTTAATAACATCTCTAAAGAAGCGTGGGCTCAGTGGCAACATAAACAAACAATGCTTATTAACGAAAAGCATTTAAATATGATGGACCCAGAACACCGCACATTTTTAGAAGAGCAAATGGTTGGTTTTTTGTTTGAAAACAAAGATGTAGAAATTGAAGGTTATCGACCGCCTGAAAAGTAATGTTTTAAACATAAAAAAGGGCTATTAAGCCCTTTTTTTATGTTTATTTATTCATTTAACTCATCTTCTTGCTCAGATATTTTAATTTGTTCCTTTAAAAATTGAGCAGCTTTAGAGTATTCAATTTCCAGCTTATCTCTTAACTCTATTAATTCATCGGTTGTGAGTTCACCTTCTTTACATTTATCTTCAAATGCACTTGAAAGTTCTGCCACCGTTTGGGCACCAATTGTCTTGGAGATCGATTTTAATTGATGACACCCTTCAATAATCTCATTTAAGTCGTTAACCATAACGCCGGAATTAATACTCTTAATTAAGCCTTGGCTTTGTTCTAAATACATTTTGAAGAAACGAATTTGCTTAGCGTTATCACCGTTTACATATTTAGCAACAGCTTCCATATCAATAGGTAGTGCCATAGTTTGATGGATAACTACATTCGGGTTTTGGCTTTGTTTATCGCTCCAACGTTTTAGAGTTTCTTCTAACGCGTTCAGCTCTATAGGTTTGGTAATGAAGTCGTTAATACCTACCGCTAAACAGCGCTCTTTTTCGCCTTTAAGTGCGTTTGCTGTTACTGCAATAATGTAAGGCTGTGCATCAATCGATTCTAATAGCTCTGCTTCATTACGGATTTTTTCGACCATATCGTAACCCGACATTTTAGGCATGTGTAAGTCGGTTAAAATAAGTGAGTAATCACCTTTTCTCCACATATCTAGGCCTTCCTCACCGTTGTTCGCTATTTCAACGCCAAAGCCCAGTATATGTAGTTGATCGGTGAGGACTTGTTGGTTTAGAAGGTTATCTTCAACAAGCAAAACCAATTTGTTTGAATTACGTGCCTGCTCAACATTTAAATAGTTATTAAGTGTTTTGGTTTTTTTAATTTGCTTAGGTGTATGTAACCCTGCAGCCACCAATATAGAAAGCATAAAGTTAGATTTACATAGAGGAGAGGCATTAATATAAAAAATGTTTTTATGATTTATAGCTGCTTCATCAAGCTTACTTAGTACAACAACTTGTTGGTTATAGTCCTCTAATGAATAAAATAAACGTCTAAGCAGCGCATTAGTTTTATCCATATTGTCTATGCCATCAGCCACCCAAATAATATCTTGTGAATGCTGGTGCTCTTCAATTTCTTCTTCTGTGTGTGCATAAATTATTTTAGCGCCCATGAACGATAAATAACGGTACATTGTTTTTTCACGTTCTAGGTGATTACTAACTACAACAATTTGCTTACCATTTAATGCACCTTTATGTGCGTACTTAATTTTACCCGATGTGCTAAACGGCAGCTCTACTGTAAATTCACTGCCAATCCCGGTATGACTAGTTACATGAATAGTACCTAGCATAAGCTCAGTTAAGCTTTTACAAATAGAAAGACCTAAACCGGTGCCACCATATTCTCGGGTAATTGAGTTTTCGGCTTGAATAAATGGATTAAATATTTCGCGAAGTTGCGCCTGCGACATGCCTTTACCGTTATCAGTTACGCAAAAGCGTAAGGTAAAGTGATCAGTCGTATTATGAACCACCTCTACTGATATTTTTACATGGCCTTGGGTTTTTTCATCAGTGCTAGTGAATTTAATTGCGTTGCTACATAGGTTATAAAGCACCTGACGTACACGCACACTATCACCGGTAAGGTTGATTGGAATATCAGGTGCTATTGCTAGTTCTAAATCAAGCTCACGTTTTTTAGCAACTGATGAGAGCACTCGAGCAACTTCTTCAATGGTATCGGTTACCGAAAATGGGATCGGGTCAATATTTAGCTTTCCAGCCTCAATTTTAGAAAAATCTAAGATATCATCTAAAATGCTCAATAAAGAAAATGCTGATTCACGAATAATTGTACTTAAACGATGTTGAGCGCCATCAAGTTCGGTCTGGCGCAGTAAATCAATAGTGCCTATAACACCATTCATCGGTGTTCTTATTTCGTGGCTCATTGTGGCTAAAAAGGTCGTTTTGGTTTCGCTTGCTCGCTCTGCTTTTAATGTGGCTTGCTCAAGCGCTATAGTACGATTTTGCACTTCGGCTTCTAGGCCATTTTGTAATTTATAAAGCTCTTTTTGTGCGGCGTCATTCTCACTCATCGCAGTCTGTACTTTTTGTAGTAGTAAGTTAATGTTTTTTGCCACTACACCTAAACCAATATCAAGCTGCTCATCAACACTACTATTGTAATTAGCATTTTCGGTGATTGCCTGCAGCTCTTGTGTAAGAGTGTCAGTACTTTTTCGTAAGCGACTATTAATGTACATATTAAACATTAAAGTAAATATAAATAATGCAGCTACGCTTGCTATAGCAATAATGTAGGCAATAACTTGAGAGTTTTGAGCGCTTAAAGGAGCGGTTGGTCGGTTTTGCTTAATAATAAGCTCGCCAATAGGTTGATCGTTTAACAGCAGTAAGTGATGTAGGATGCCTTCTTCTACTAGATGCTTTTCAGTTTTAATTGAAGCGATAGCAGGTTTACTGCTGCTATATACCAATTGAGTACCTGATGTTGGATTGAAGCGATATAGAGTATATTCAAAGTCATCATCTAATAACGACGTTAAATCAAGTAACTGCCTTACTTTACCTTGACCATACATAGTTAATGCATCAACCATAGGTAAGTCTAATCTATCGGCAAGCGTTACAATATTAACAGATGATGCAGGTTGGGCTGTCTTAACTTCAGTTTGTGAATAAAATGAGTGGGCAATAATAGCAAGCGCTGTTACTGCAATATTTATGATTAAAAAAAGAGGTAATAAGCCTTTGACTGGCGATGAAAATTTACTCTGCATTGATTGTTTCCAATTGATGTGATTTTACTACGATAAGTCCCTATCGTACGTATCTAAGCTAATCGTAACATTTACAAAAAATAATTCACTACTGTTTTAGTCTGATTTATTTATATTTATAGTTCGACTTGTGGTAAAAATGAACGTTATTAATAAAAAATGCACTGAGTTGCCTGAAAACCGTTCAAACAGTTATAAAGAATAAAAAAAAAGTTGACTTGTAAGGGCAAAACTCGTTTAATACGCCGCACGCCCAGACAGCTGACTTAGTAGATGTTGTTGGGAGTTACATTAAAAATCGGTTAAGATTTTTAATTAGCACTGTTTAAGTGCCTCGATAGCTCAGTTGGTAGAGCAGAGGATTG
>OLHN01000074.1_pt1 | contig 38795 bp, 33 predicted proteins | sample 1609581 | NCBI WGS metagenome assembly OLHN01 (sample SAMN05416876, study PRJEB24817) | seawater metagenome | isolation source: Sea water | place: Canada:Atlantic | collected 2013-11
GCCCTCAATGCTTTCACTACATTAATAATACGTTTGCCCGCGCAATTATGCACCTGTTGGCAGCCTTTACGGTAAAAATATCCTAATGGATATTGGTCGTTACTCAAATTGCCCTTCAAACTCTTCAATCACCTATGAGGTCGCAACTAATTTTAGTCTTATAGAATACCTCCTTTAAATCATTACCAAGACCCAAAAGGGTGCGAGCCATTCAGCGAAATCATTTACACTATGGTCTTTCATTTTTGGGTGCGCCAATGCTTCCTTCTGCCATTAACTACCATCCTTTTTTCGACTGGCTACAAAACTCTGATTTAGAGTCTTGGCATGAGACCTTACCGGCATTAATTGAGGAACGTCTGAATGGGCGCCGTTGGGGAGATATGCCTGGCTGGCTGGCTGCATTGGAGAGCCTACCGGATATAAGCGTACATCATTCTGACTTTAACGCCGGAGTAACCATAGGGCATACTGCAGATATAACCTCCAAGGAGCTTGATCAGTTGCAACAAAGTCTTATGGGGCTGCATCCTTGGCGCAAAGGTCCTTTTGAGTTATTCGGCATGGCTATCGATACAGAATGGCGTTCTGATTGGAAATGGGAACGTATCTTACCGCACCTACAATCTTTACAAAACCGCCTGATTTTGGATGTCGGCTGTGGTAATGGCTACCACTGTTGGCGCATGCTCGGGGCAGGTGCCAGCCGCGTCATCGGCATAGACCCATCGGCAAAGTTTATCTTTCAATTTAATGCCATTAAAAAATATGCGGGGGCTGAACTACCAATAGATGTACTGCCATTAGGCATAGAACACATGCCGACTAAAATGGCCGCCTTTGATACCGTCTTTTCTATGGGTATTCTCTATCATCGGCGGTCTCCCATGGACCACTTACGCGAATTGCGCGAACTGTTGCGACCTGGCGGTCAACTGGTGCTTGAGACTTTGGTGATTGATGGCCCAGAAGGACAAGTTTTAGTCCCTGAGGGACGCTATGGAAAAATGCCCAATGTATGGTTCCTTCCCTCGCCAGACACCTTGGTGAGCTGGCTGAGAAAGCAAGGTTTTGTCAACCCCCGAGTGGTGGATATCAGCCCGACTAGCATTGAGGAACAGCGCAGTACCGACTGGATGACTTATGATTCTCTTGCAGACTTCCTAGACCCTACTGACATGACTAAAACAGCTGAAGGACACCCAGCACCCATTCGTGCAGTAGTGATTGCCGAAGTACCCTTCTAAATTACTGTCACTGCGATTAGGCTTTTAAAGCCTCATTCGCCGGTACATAGGGATAACCCAAAGCATCCGCCACGGCTTTGTAAGTGACAGAGCCCTTATGGACATTCAAACCATTCTGTAAGTTGGCATTTGTAAGCAAGGCATTAATCGGATCATTAGCCAGGGCAATGGCATAAGGTAAGGTTGCGTTATTTAACGCCATGGTCGCGGTGCGAGCAACACCACCGGGCATGTTAGCCACACAGTAATGGACAACCTCATCGACAATATAGGTAGGCTGGTCATGGGTTGTTGCCTTTGACGTTTCAAAACAGCCGCCTTGATCAATAGCCACATCGACTACTACAGCTCCTTTTTTCATACGCTTTACCAAATCACTACTCAGTAGCTTGGGCGCTGCTGCACCATGTACGAGTACAGCACCAATCACTAAATCCGCCTCTAAAGCATATTCTTCAATAGCTGCATTGGTGGAGAACACACATCGAGCGCGACCCTCATACTCGTTATCTAACTGTCTAAGACGAGGAATAGAGCGGTCCAAAATAGTCACATCGGCACCCATGCCAACGGCCATCAGTGCAGCGTTGTCACCCACCACACCACCGCCAATGACCAGTACTTTTGCAGGAGCAACACCAGGCACACCCGCTAACAAAACACCGCGACCACCCTGCGCTTTTTCTAAATGATGAGCGCCAGCCTGGACAGACATGCGTCCAGCAACTTCTGACATGGGCGCTAAGAGTGGCAGACCACCGTCTGCATCAGTCACCGTCTCATAGGCAACACATGTAGCACCAGATTCAACCAGTAATTTAGTTTGGTCCGGGTCTGGCGCGAGGTGCAAATAGGTATATAAAATTTGCCCTGCACGAAGCATTTTGCATTCTTGGGGCTGCGGTTCTTTCACTTTAATAATCATGTCACTGCGGGCAAATATTTCTTCGGCGGTGGTTACAATCTCAGCACCTGCAACTAGGTATTGATCATCACTGAAATCAACGCCAGCGCCAGCATTGCGCTCAATCATGACCTGATGACCATGCTTGGCTAACTCCATTACGGAGGAAGGCGTTAACCCTACCCGGTACTCATGGTTTTTAATTTCTTTGGGTACACCTATTAACATGCTTATTTCCTTTTGAAAAAGCTAAAAAGACTAACAATTTATCTTGCTATTTTAGCTATTAGGCATATTATTTCTTACTTAATTATGCCAATTAACCAGTAATTTTATGCATAATACGAATTAAACAATAAAATTCACTGTTATAGCTTTAGGAGGGGAATATGAAAACCACAACGGATGGAGCGGATAATCTCGGCAAGATTGATCGCAATATTTTGCGGATTTTGCAAAAGGACGGACGCATCAGCTACACCGAACTTGCCCGCCAAGTCGGCCTATCGGTCACTCCCTGTATTGATCGCGTTAAACGTATGGAGCGCAATGGATACATTCTTGGTTACAGTGCACAAGTCTGTTCACAAAAGCTCGACGCAGCCCTAGTGGTCTTTGTGCAGATCCGCCTCAACCACACATCGCAAAAAAACTTCGAGGAATTTCGTCGCTCAGTGATCGATCTAGAAAACATTCAAAGTTGCTTTTTGGTCTCAGGTAACTATGACTATTTACTAAAGGCGCGAGTCGCAGACATGGCTGCATACCGAGAGCTGTTGGGTCATCGAATTTTAAAACTGCCGGCGGTACAGGAGTCCACCAGCTATGTAGTCATGGAAGAACTCAAAGAAACCATGGCAGTGCCTATCAGCTACTAGTATCGAAACTAAAAACTCGGCATGGCTGCTTTTCGATCATTTAACAGCGCCTGAATATCCTTAAGAAAATCACCCTTGGCACTGAGCGCACCCAACTGGCCCGAGGTTTGCTCACCCAACTGGTCGGTAAACTGCCGTTTAAACTTAGTTGTCTGTGCCGATATTTGAGACTTGAGTCCGGCGGCCAAAATTTTATCTAAATTAGATGCAATATTAACATCTGGATTTTGTAGTGCACCGCTGACGTTGACCTGCAAATCAACGCTATCAAGCGTATTCAAAGTCTCGGCCAGGAATTGCTCGCTCTTAGTAGCTAGATCTGCATCAGTAGTTAGTCTGGGATCAGAAAGCTTAGCCACTACATTGGCCAAAACTGTATCTGGGGAAGCCCGGCCACTAGCAATAAAATTTAAGTTGCCGGCTTCCAGTAAGAGGGTTTTCTCGGCCCCCGAAGAAAGGGCCAACTCGCTGATAGGAAGATTCATTACCTCAAGATTAAAATCATCAGAAAAGTCTGCTTGCCTGTGGTCAATAGTGACCTCAAACAAAAGGCTGGCATTCTCGTCATCCCTAGCGGTTATAACCAGTGCCGCCGGCTGACTATAACCTTCAAGTGGATAAGCGATGTCTGACAATTTGCCATCCACTCTCATATTGCTGGCAGCCAACTGCAGCACACCATTAAACTGGCCTCGACGAATTAATACTTGCGGCAGTGGATCATCCTCCGCAAAAGTAACCCAGCGCCCTGTACCTCGACTGGGTGCCTGTTCAACTGTATTGCTCGATAACGATTCACTAAAGGTCTTTGCCCTAGTCACCCACTGATCAATCTGGTCGCCGGTAATAGCGCGTACAAAGGCGACATTTTCATTCGACAAACCTACACTCTGCATCGTCCGATCTGCCTGGGCACGAGGTAATCCTTTGGCCCGATCAATTTGCCCAGAAATCAGCCTACGATCATCCTTCAACTGCTGATTAAAAGACTCAATCAACTTCAAATCACCACTCACATCATTCTTTAGTTTTTTTGCCCCAAGCATCTTTTCCATGAAGCTGGCATTGCTCAGTTTGTCCCATCGAGCACGATATTCGGCAAGCTTATCTTTGCTGGGTAACTGCTCGATATTATTGCGCCAACGCTGCTCAATATCCACGATTTCCTGCTCAATTCCAGCAATCTCAGCGTTCACCTGTTGCTGCGCGTCGGCCAACAATAAACTCATATCTGGCAGGGACACATCAGGGATAAGGTCGCCAAAATCAAACCCAGTATTTGTAACAATCGGTGTGTCTTTGGTGGCCCCTGAACGGATTCTCGGGCTATTCATTCGCACGCCGATAATATCCAGTTGTTCAACGATCACTTGCCGACGCAACAACAGCGCAGAATCCAGTGTGGCACTAATACTGCCTGCCTCGAAGCGGTTAAACATGGGGTTATAAGCATCGGTGACCTGAAGATTAATCAACTCAAGCCCTGCTGGCCACAGACTTAACTCTGCAGACTCTAGCTCCACCTGAGCGCCATTAAGCTCAGTGCCATAAGCAATAATGGCACTTTTTACCAGCCAATCGATAGATAGCACCCAAATTAGCGTGAGCACAGCAAACAACGCAATACCCCACGACCTTATCCAATTCATCATAATGCTTACTATCCCTGAAGTTTTTGGTAGGCACTAAAAATATTGCCGCTTTTGATCCAGACGCTAAAACGACTTTTTTGTACCCAAGTCATCACTTTTTCGCGGTACTGCACCACCAGCACCTTAGTACCCATAAACACCAACGGAGTCAGTAGCATCGAGACGATAAAACTGCCTATTACCAAGCTATTGTTGTACTCAAGTAATCGCCAAACACCCACCTGATATAAAGAGGCCCATAGGTCTTCAAAGGCTGCTAAATGTAACAACCAAAAACCAAATGATTCACTAAGGGGATCAATAAGATATGCCAACCCAGAAAATAAAACCAAACTTACTGAGAAAATACCTAAATTGACCCTCACCATAAGTACAAATAACAACACAATAGCGTTATGGGCAGATCCCAAAGGTGTAAGCCCGATGATCATACCAAGACATACCGCCAAACTAATTTGTACCGGACTATAATCTGAATTAAGCGCCTTTAAGGCTTTAATCAATAGAGTAAGCATCCCTGTTCCCCTAACAAATGATATTAAAATATACGCTCTTAAAGCTGATCAATAAATACCAATAAGGTGTGCCAGTTCACAGTTCTAAAAGAAAAGCGTAGGGATTCATGCTTTAATTCTTGGCGAAACCCTAAAATCAATAAAAGCTAGGCACTGATCTTGGAAAACTTGCCATCCAGCGGCGACCATCTGTTGACTCAACCACGCCCCTCACCTATAGTGAGCGACCTCAGAAATGAGAGAAAAAATGCACTCGTAGCTCAGCTGGATAGAGTACTCGGCTACGAACCGAGCGGTCGGTGGTTCGAATCCACCCGAGTGCACCAAACACGTAAAACCTCACCTCTAAAGGGTGGGGTTTTTTGGGTTTAGAGGGAACAGATAAAGTGAAAGTCACCAGGCATTCGAATGCCTACAGATCCTTGCTGGACTGTTGTTAACCTATATGAATAGTTATTCGTTAAAGGTCTGACTTTTAGCGGATAAAAGTATCAGACTTTACTTCACGACGAGCCAGCTTTGAAGCCGCCAGCAACAAAATAGCATAGCCTACAAGCTCTAAGCTCTCTTCGTATAGAACGTGATAAGGGATGTCAATTTTCTCAAACATATCGCCGATGACAAGGAATAAACCCGCAAACAAAGTCGCTATTCCAGCGCCATGGCGGAAAAAACAGCGTGACAGGCTTAAATAATAACGAAACTTAAATAATGCAGTTGCTAAAGTCAGTAAAAGCCCAGTGCCCAGCAAGAGATTGCGACCTTTACCTGAACCTAGCAAAATCAAAATATTTGGCAGATCAAACTGCTCGACATCCAGCTCTCGTAAAATAAAACCTAACGATAGCAGCGACATGAAAACAGCAATCAATCGATCGTTCCGAACGGAGTCAAAGACAGGGACTAAAAAAAACACCAATGCCAATGCAAGAGTCAATGCTTGGGTACTTTCCAACAGATTATTTTCAGCATACACACTGGGATCATCGAGCAGCATAACCGCGTAAAAGGACCATAAAACAATCGCTAGGATAAGTGCTTGGGTGACATTAGAAATTTTTATTATAGCTGTCATTAATTACGTTGCCCCTAATGAATGGTTTATTGTACGACAACGCACCTATGGTTGGAACTCATTACTTGTGCAACCAAATACACTACTCTAAATAAAGTATGGATCCTGTGTAGGTCGGTCTGGTTTAGCAACACCCTGAAGTCGACTAATAAAAAAATGTCATCGTTTAGCGACCTTTTCACATTATTACTTAACTCTCGCACCAGCTATATTGCGACTCAGGAGTCACTATTTGTAATCCATTTGTACTATACGACTTTAAGTATGAGAGTTAAGATACAGCCGACAGTTATTTGGCCCATGAAAAGATCAAGTTTGCATGTCTTGAACATAGACGCCAGAGCGTAAAAGCAACACCTAATAAGAACTACCCCTGATAACTCACAGCATAATAGGATTAAACAATGGCTTTACCTCCAATACTTTCAGAGCGACTAAGATTACCCATTGTCGCCGCCCCTCTTTTCATTATCTCGACCCCAGATTTGGTGATTGCTCAGTGTAAAGCAGGTATAGTTGGCTCGTTTCCAGCCTTAAATGCACGACCTGCTGCAGAGCTAGATCGTTGGTTGGAGCGAATTACTACTGAGCTAGCCGAATATGATGTGGCAAACCCGGACAAGCCTTCGGCGCCCTTTGCTGTGAATCAAATCGTACATGGTTCAAATGACCGTTTGCAGCATGACGTGGAAATGTGTGTAAAGTGGAAGGTGCCCATCGTAATTACATCGCTTGGTGCCAAAGAATTTGTTAACGAAGCGATCCACTCTTACGGCGGGATTGTTCTGCATGACATTATTAACAATCGCTTTGCCAAGAAGGCTGTTGAAAAGGGTGCAGACGGTCTTATTGCAGTTGCAGCAGGAGCCGGAGGGCACGCCGGAACTCTATCTCCGTTTGCGTTAATTCAAGAGATTCGTGAGTGGTTTGATGGCCCTCTATTATTATCTGGTTCCATATCTAATGGCGAAGCAGTGCTCGCTTCTCTGGCGATGGGTGCAGATCTTGCCTATATAGGCTCTTCGTTTATTGCCACTCAAGAAGCCAATGCTGAACAGCCTTACAAACAGTCACTGGTTGATAGTGACGCCTCAGATATTGTACTAAGCAACCTGTTTACTGGTGTTCATGGCAATTATCTGAAGCCATCAATTGTAGCTGCTGGTCTTGATCCGGATAATCTCCCCGAGAGCGACCCCTCCAAAATGAGCTTCGGTTCTGGCGGCAATTCATCTGCAAAAGCCTGGAAAGATATTTGGGGTTGCGGGCAAGGTATTGGCGCAATAAAAGCCGTTCTTACTACTCAAGACCTAGTCGATAAGATTGAAAGTCAGTATACTTCCGCCAAGGAACGTCTGATGTCAGCTTAGTAAATTGGCCATTATGATTGAGGTATAAAGAAATTTTATGCCTCAATTTGTTGGCTCTTTTTGTTGCGACATAAGCGTCATTTTATTCACACGCAAAAGCTAACAGTCGTCAGGCTATGGATGCCCCAAAGCGTTAATACGCAAACTGCGTATTGGTGTTGCTATCAAATAGGTAATATCCTAGCGATTCAGCTTACTCAAGGTGGCCCATGCTCCGCACAGCTATTATTATCGGCATCTCTGTTTTTTGGTGCACCTGCGCCTTCGCTATCGATAGAGAAAAATTCAAGATTATCACCACTTTCACAGTCATTGCAGATATTGCGCAAAATGTCGCCGGTGATGCAGCCATTGTGGAGTCGATCACCAAACCAGACGCAGAAATCCATAACTATCAGGCGACCCCCGGTGATATAAGGCGTGCCCAAGGCGCAGACCTAATTGTCTATAATGGGCTTAACCTAGAACTTTGGTTTAAAAAGTTCTTCCGTAATTTGCGGGAGGTGCCTTCGGTGATAGTAACTGAAGGTATTGAGCCAATGGGTATATCACAGGGGCCCTATTCAGGAAAACCAAATCCTCACGCCTGGATGTCGGCGTCCAATGCACTCATCTATATAGATAATATTCGTCGCGCCTTGGTGCGCTATGACAGCAGCAACGCAGCAATTTACAATGCGAACGCTAAGCGTTATGGGGCTGAGGTACTCGCCGCAGTTGCACCCTTTAAGGCCAAACTAGACAGCTTGCCGGACAGTAACCGATGGCTGGTGACCAGTGAGGGAGCCTTTAGCTACTTGGCGCGGGATTATGGATTAAAAGAGGCTTATTTGTGGCCCATAAATGCTGATGGTCAAGGAACTCCTCAACAGGTGCGTCGGGTTATTGACCAAATTAACAAACACCATATCAAAGCCATATTTAGCGAGAGCACGGTGTCAGCAAAACCCGCCCAGCAGGTAGCTCGTGAGACATCGGCAACCTATGCAGGCGTGCTGTATGTTGATTCATTGAGCTCAGAAAATGGTAAAGTACCCACTTATATTGATTTACTCAGCGTTACGTTGGCCACCATAGCAGAGGGTTTGAGTCAGTAATGATTGGATTAGACGTCAAAAATATTACGGTGACTTACAAAAACGGTCATACGGCTATTCATAATACCTCCTTTAGTCTTCCAAGAGGCACTATCACTGCATTGGTGGGAGTCAATGGTAGCGGTAAATCAACACTGTTTAAGTCAATTATGGGCTTTGTTTCTCTGGCTGCTGGGTCGGTTGAAATACTTGGATTAACCGTTCAAAAAGCACTAAAAAGTAACCAGGTGGCCTATGTGCCGCAAAGTGAAGAAATCGACTGGAATTTTCCGGTATTGGTTGAAGATGTCGTAATGATGGGTCGTTACGGGCATATGAATATATTCAGACGCGCCAAACAAAAAGATCACCAGATGGTTGAGATGGCGCTATCACGCGTGGGCATGGAATCCTTCCGTGGACACCAAATTGGTGAACTATCAGGTGGCCAAAAGAAGCGCGTATTTTTAGCTCGAGCATTAGCTCAAGAGAGTCAAATTGTTCTGCTTGATGAGCCTTTTACAGGTGTTGATGTAAAAACGGAAGAACAAATTATGGCCTTACTCCGGGAGATGAGGTCAGAAGGGAAAGTTATTTTAGTGTCCACTCACAACCTCGGTAGTGTCCCTGAATTTTGTGATCGTGCGGTCTTAATTAACCGCACTGTGCTTGCCTCTGGAACGACGAAAAGCGTTTTTACACAGGAGAATTTACAACTCGCCTTTGGTGGTGTTTTACGTCGGTTTGTTCTAACGGGTAAGCAACTGCATGATGATGATGACACTCGCCAAGTAACCGTCCTGTCTGATGACGAGCGTCCCGTTGTACTTTATGGCGAAGATGTACCTGATAGTGCCGAGAAACCAGAATAATGGATGCCCTGCTGGTCCCCTTTGAATATGGATACATGGTTAATGCCATATGTGTTAGCGCTCTAGTTGGCGGTGTCTGCGGTTTTTTGTCGGCTTATTTGATGCTTAAAGGCTGGTCTCTGATTGGTGATGCCCTATCGCACTCCATTGTTCCTGGTGTAGCTGGAGCTTACATGTTGGGATTACCCTTTGCTCTGGGTGCTTTCTTTTCAGGCGGCTTAGCGGCCAGCACTATGCTGTTCCTAAGTCAGCGATCAAAACTTAAAGAAGACGCGATTATTGGTCTCATTTTTAGTTCTTTTTTTGGCCTCGGTCTATTTATGATTTCACTTTCCCCGGCGTCAGTTAACATTCAAACTATTGTGCTTGGTAATATTTTGGCGATTACTCCCGCTGACACGCTCCAGTTGGTATTAATTGCTGGTATCTCATTAGTTATTTTATTGGCTAAGTGGAAAGATCTGTTAGTAGTGTTTTTTGATGAAAATCATGCGCGAACAATTGGCCTAAATCCCACTCGACTGAAAATATTATTTTTCTCGCTGCTTAGCGCATGTACCGTTGCTGCTTTGCAGACTGTTGGCGCTTTTTTGGTGATTGCAATGGTGGTAACGCCAGGCGCTACAGCTTACCTTTTGAGCGATAGATTTGGCATTATCATATCGCTGAGTGCGTTCATCGGCGCTGGGACAGCGCTATTGGGTGCGTACCTAAGCTTTTTTGTCGATGGCGCCACCGGGGGAATTATTGTAGTGCTCCAATCGAGTATTTTCATCACTGTTTTTCTGTTTGCACCTAAACACGGCTATCTGGCATCTCGACTAAAGGCCAAGCAAGGCTTAACGATTGGGGCGCGCACCAATGGGTAATCTTGCCGTGCTAGTCGAACCGTTTACGTTCACCTTTATGCTGCAAGCGTTTACCATTGTGCTCTTAGTGGCCATACCGACCGCTATACTATCTTGCTTTTTAGTACTTAAAGGCTGGTCATTAATGGGCGATGCTATATCGCACTCAGTTCTACCCGGCGTAGTTCTGGCCTATATTCTTGGTATACCACTCGCCATTGGTGCTTTTGCTGCCGGTATGGTCTGCGCTATGGCGACAGGCTTTATCTCTGAAAATAGTCGACTGAAGGAAGATACCGTGATGGGTGTCGTTTTTTCTAGTATGTTCGCTGTTGGCTTGGTCATGATGACTAAAATTGAATCTAATGTGCACCTAGATCATATTTTATTTGGCGATGTATTAGGCATTAGTTGGCGTGACGTCATTGAGTCTGGAATTATCACTCTGATAGTGGTTGCCTTTATTTTAATTAAAGGCAAGGATTTGTTGGTTTTTGTCTTTGATCGGCAGCATGCAAAAGTTATTGGACTGCCAGTCAGAACACTTCACTATGGGCTCCTGACGCTGTTGTCCTTAACCATTGTTGGCGCCCTCAAGGCCGTCGGTATGATTTTAGTGATTGCAATGTTGATCGCGCCTGGGGCTACTGCCCACCTCATGACGACTAAGTTTCAAACCATGATAGTGACCGCAGTCGGCATATCAGTATGCTGCTCTTTTTTCGGTGTTTATTTGAGCTTCTTTATCGACAGTGCACCTGCACCCACCATCATCATGCTAATGAGTGCTACCTTCGTTTGCGTATTTATCGTTAGCAGCTATAAAGCAAAGCAAATATCTCAGAAGTTGTTAGCAACACCTACCTGACTAAATAACACTTAACTAGGCTACTTTGGATGATTTATTCGCATTAGTGGTGCTGGAAAACTCCATTTGCCTATCTTTGACCGATCCATACCTCAACTGCAAAAGATCTAAGAAATAACTCTGCTGGAGCTTCCACGGCGCCACTTCTCCCTCTCTAGGGAATTTATCAATAGAGCGCTGAATATAGCCAGACTCTAATCCGATTGACATGACGCGATTAAAACTCATATTTCCAGTGCGCGGTACACACTGTTGCTTTTTCGTCTTGTCCATATGGTTTATCAACCGACAAACATATTCACTGGTAAGGTCACACTTCAATGTCCATGAGGCATTGGTATAACCGGTGGCAAAAAAGAAATTCGGTACGTCGCTAAGCATCATGCCTTTGTACTGAACGGTGCCTGAAATATCAATTGACTTTCCGTCTATCTCTACTTGTATACCCCCCATTGCCAGTAACTCCAGTCCAGTCGCAGTGACGATAATATCGGCTTCCAGTGTTTTACCTGACTTAAGTTGGATGCCTGTTTTCGTAAAATTACGAATATGGTCGGTTACAACCGATGAGGTTCCTTTGCGTAAAGACCGAAAGAGATCACCATTAGGTACCAGACAAAGACGCTGATCCCAGGGTTTGTAACTCGGCGAAAAGTGAGTATCTACATCAAAGTCTTTGCCTAACCAATGCTGCGTCCACTTAATCAACTTTTCCCTAACGTACTCTGGTCGACGCTTGCTCATACGGTATAAAATCATCTGCGAAAGAACGTTCTTCCAGCGCGTCAGCGCGTAGGCTAGCTGGTCTGGCAGATATCGCTCTAATTTAGCGGCGAAACTATCTTTTGATGGTCGAGATACCACATAAGTCGGCGAGCGCTGGAGCATCGTTACGTGATCAGCGGTCTTGGCCATAGAGGGAACTAAGGTTATAGCTGTAGCCCCGCTGCCAATCACAATAACTTTCTTGCCAGTATAATCTAGGTTCTCCGGCCACTGCTGCGGATGGATAATTTGACCGCTGAAAGAATCACTACCCGGGAATTCCGGCGTATAACCCTGATCATAGCGGTAGTAACCTGTGCAGCTGTAGATGAAATTGCAGGTCATTATGGTATTTTTTTGGCCACTCACCTTTAGTAATAAAGTCCAAGTGGCAGAGGCACTGTCCCAAGAGATGAGCTCTACTCTTTGGTTATAGCGAATATGTTGCTCAATGTCATACTGTTGAGCCGTTTCATGGATATAGCTCAGTATCGCTGGTCCGTCAGCTATGGCTTTCTCATGTTTCCAGGGTTTAAAGCTATACCCAAGAGTATGCATATCTGAGTCTGATCGAATCCCAGGATAGCGAAACAAATCCCAGGTACCCCCCATTGCAGATCGACTCTCGAGGATCGCATAGCTTTTGCTGGGTGTATTCCGAGAGAGGTGGCATGCCGCACCAATGCCCGATAGCCCTGCGCCGATAATGACGACATCTACATGCTCAGCTGACATAACAAACCTTAATATTTAATCACTTTTTGGAATACTACCGGAAACTTGGGTCAACAGATGTCACCCGCGCGACAAATTTATTCAGTTACTAAGATCACTGAATTAAAAAAACCAACCTTTCACCGCCTTGTCTAACAATGGCCGACACTTTTTTAACTGGCTATTGTAGGTGCCGGTCTGACGCTTGACGCTAGCAGCAGCTTTGAGTAGCTGCGGCTTCTTGGTGAACGAACCCCTTGAGTAGCCTCCCCAACCTTCATGATAAGCTAGATATTGTCGGTAGGGGTCAGACTTCGAAATACCCAGTCGTCGATGGCTGGTATCGGTATACCAGCCTATGAAATTAATCGCATCAGCAAACTTATCGCGGTCATGACTCCAGTTACCTGTCGCCTTTCGATAGTCATTCCAAGCTGCATCTTGGGCTTGTGCATAGCCAAAGGCAGAGGATTTGCGAGGCAGCGGAATAAATAGAAACGTAGGACGTTTAGGCCGCACGCTTGAACGAAAGGATGACTCTTGATTCATGATCGCCATCATGATCGAAATTGGCATATCCCAGCGCTTTTTAGCCTCCCGAGCGTCCTCGTACCAGTCAGTCTCGCCCCAGAAAATATTGCATACGTTGCCTGTCTGAGAAGGCTGATAAGTTGCGCACCCAGACAGGATAGCAATGATAATCAAAAGGGATGGTCGTCCTAAGTACATTTTCATTATAAGCTTTGCACCCTCCGTGAGTTGCCCAAATAATAACAGTACAGCCTAACCAATCTTCAACTTACAACTCTCAATTTACGCTCGCCTGCACAGATTTTTTGTAACTCTGACCATGCTCCACAAGCCAACCTTGAACTAGCTCGATAAAAGGCTCTATTGATTCATCAAAACATGCGTCTAATTCAAACCTTGGTAAAATACGTGTCGCGCCATTCTCTTCTAATAGCCGATCAAAATCTTTCCCGGCTTGAGCAAAGGCCGGGTAACCAGTATCGCCAAGCGCACAGACGGCAAAAGATACTGAACTTAGATCTGGTTCTTGAGTTTCCAGCCAGTTATACATCTCTTCTGCATTATAGGGTGCTTCCCCATTTCCATAGGTACTAGTTACCACAATTACCAAACTCTCATTAATCAGGTTAGATGATTCATAATCATCTAAATCACCCACCTCACACAGAAAATCTTGGCTTTGCACAGACGTGCCCAAGTCAAAGGCAAACTCCTCAGCAGTACCCGTTTCAGAGCCAAACAAAATGGTGATTTTACTCGGCAATGAAGAAATCTCTTCTAACTGTTGGCTTTGGTCAATACTCATTCAAAAATCCTTAATACTTATAATATCTATTAGTTCTTTGTTACTGATTAGGTAGGTACTTTGGATTTATTTTATGCCTGGCCAAGTACTAAAAAAATCCTCCGCCGAAATCGGTTTGAGAGGCCGATCGGCTTTACTCGGCGTACCTACATAGAGATAGCCGACAATTTCTTCACCCTCGGTCAAACCAAGGCCCTGCTTAATAGTCGCTGATGAGGCATAAGGCCCAGTGCGCCAAACAGAGCCAAACCCACTGGCATAAACGGCCATACCCATATTATGAAGCACACCCGCTACCGCTATAGACTGTTCGATTTTCGGTACGCGATCATGGTCCTTGTAACTTGCTACACCCACCACAATAAGTGGTGCTCTAAACGCCTTATTAGCCGCACTTTCTAAACTAATAGCGTCCGCATCGGGATTATTAGACTTACAATCTTTCGCAAATAACTCACCGAGAAACGCTCGATCGGCTCCTGCGATAGTTAGGAATCGCCAAGGACGCAGATGCATATGATCTGGTGCTCGCAGCGATGCAGTAAAAATAGACTGCATTAATTCATCGCTCGGAGCGGGCTCTTCAAGGCGAGGATGAGAGCGTCGCTGGCCCATCAATGCAATAAATTGTTCACCAGACTGCTTGTTAATTTCCACTTAGAGAACCTCTGATTGAACGTTATTCTGAAATAATGGTGTTTCCAAAGCGGGAAGTTTAGTCGTAATTTAAGCAGAAATCCAAGGCCCCATCCAAAAATGATAACTGTGTCACTGTTAAGGCGGATAATATCATACTTTCGACTTAACACAACTGATAATCATTCGTATTTAGCCGTATAAGCCGATGCGAATTAGCCTATAAGACTTACTTATCCCATCCTATTAAAATTGACCTACTAGAGCTCTCCATTGCATCATCCTCAATGCAGAGGATATGAAGATTATTGGCTTGTTAAGAGTTAAACTAACGAACAGTCTAAACCTCCACAAGGTACACCAAATGACAATCAGCAATACCGACAACGACAACTTTATTTTCACAGGAACCTGCCGTGCAGCCACCGGTGTCGTTGCAGCGGTCACCAGTTTTTTAGCTGACAGAGACTGTTACATTTGCGCCCTTGAACAATTTGATGACCAGTCTACTAAAAAGTTTTTTATGCGGGCTGTATTTCGCCGACAAAAAAACTCACCTGATATCAATATAATTACGGAAACGTTTAAGAGTATCGCAGAAAAATTCGGTATGGAGTGGGACTTTCACAGTCCATCGGTGCCAGTAAAAACTCTTATCTTAGTATCCAAATATGATCACTGTCTGGACGATCTACTTTATCGGCAGCGCAAAGGCGAAATCAATATGGAGATTACTGCGGTAATCTCCAACCATCAAGATTTGCGCCCGATGGTCGAGCGTGAAGGTATCCGTTTCATCCATTTACCCGTAACCGCAGCAACCAAGTCACAGCAAGAACAGCGTCTGCTCGAAATTGTCGAAGAAACTGAGTCTGAATTAGTTGTTTTGGCGCGCTACATGCAAATATTATCCAATGACCTTACTGAAAAGTTATCGGGTCGATGTATTAATATTCATCATTCATTCCTGCCCGGCTTCAAAGGTGCTAAGCCCTATCACCAGGCGTATGCGCGAGGCGTCAAAGTCATTGGTGCAACAGCTCACTATGTTACATCTGATCTCGATGAGGGTCCGATCATCGAGCAAGTGTTAACACGTGTTGACCACAATTGCGGCCCTGATGACCTAGTTCGCGAAGGTCGTGACAATGAGAGCTTAGCGCTAGCAAAGGCCGTTAAGTATCATATTCAACGAAGAGTATTTCTTGACGGCAATAAAACTGTGGTGTTTTTAGGCAGTTAAACCGTCGAAACGTCTATCTAGAGCAGAGAGAGTAAGCGAATGCCTTTTGGATTACTAAAATACGGTCTGAGTAAAAACTACCCAGCCAAGCACCACTTTACTCCCGCAAAAGAGCTCAAAAAACACTACGATGTGATTATTATTGGTGGTGGAGGTCACGGCGCAGCGATCGCCTATAACCTTGCCAAGTATCACGGCATTACCAATGTTGCGATCCTTGAAAAAAGTTACCTTGGCGGCGGAAATACGGCGCGCAATACCGCTGTGATTAGGTCCAACTATCTGACCGAAGCCGGCGTCAAATTCTACAGTGAGTCGGTCAAACTATTCAACAATCTGAGTAACGAATTTAATTACAACGTAATGATGGAAAATCGTGGTCAACTGACGCTAGCGCACAGCGATGCAGCCATCCGCAGTTTTCGTTGGCGTGCCGAGGTCAATCAGCATCTAGGTGTCCGTTCAGAATTAGTCGATCGTCAAACGATTGCTGAGTTGGTGCCAAACCTAAATATGTCAGAAGATAGTCGCTTTCCGATAATGGCCGGCCTCTGGCATGCTGATGGAGCAACCGCACGGCATGATGCGGTAGCATGGGGCTACGCAAAAGGAGCCTGTGATCGCGGTGTTGAGTTACATCAATTAACTGAAGTTGAAGATATCGAGATAACCAACGGACGAGTCACTGCAGTAAAGACTAATCGCGGCCGTGTCGAGTGCGGTTCTGTAGTGCAAGCGGTGGCAGGCGCCAGCTCAATCGTGGCTAAAAAAGCGGGTATACCGCTGCCGATACATTGCTATCCACTGCAAGCCATGGTCACCCAACCCTACAAGCCGATTCTTACTCCGCATGTAAGCTCGCCTCAAGTTCACGTCTATGTCCATCAGACGTCTAGAGGTGAATTTGTAATTGGTGGTGGCTCAGACCCCTACCCTCTATATAACACGCGAGCAACGCTTGATCAGCGCGAATCTTTATCCGCAGCCGCACTAGAACTCTTTCCATTCCTTTCCCAAGCCAGGCTTTTGCGCCAATGGGCTGGAACCACAGATATGACGCCGGACTACAGTCCCATTATGGGGCTTAGCCCTGTAGAGAACTATTACCTCGATGCAGGCTGGGGCACCTGGGGATTTAAGGCAACGCCAATCTGCGGTGTCACCATGGCTGAATTAGTCGCTACAAAGAAAGTCCCTGACCTGATTAAGCCGTTTGAACTGGAACGCTTTTATCGTTTCGAGCAGGTTAATGAAGCCGGCGCCACCGCCGCCAGCCACTAAAAGGATAACTAATGAAACTACTCACCTGTCCTCTTAACGGTAAACGAAATATATCTGAGTTCACCTATGGTGGTGAATACCATGTTATGCCTGATCATCGTACAAGCTCAGCCCGGGATTGGGCAGAGCACGTGTTTTTTCATGACAATGTCGCCGGACTGGTCACCGAGTGGTGGTGCCACTCAGCGAGTTCGTTTTGGTTTTTAGCTGAGCGAAACACCATCACCGACGAGGTGATTCGAACCTTCAAGGCAGATGAAATCTACCAACAGCGAGTTGAATTTACTGCGCCAGAGACGGAGGTTTAATCATGTATACCCGTCTACCTGCGCCTTATGGAAGCTTAATTAACCGCGAAATTGGGGTGCAATTTGAATTTGAAAACAAAACGGTTAATGGCTTTGAAGGTGACACTATTGCAAGTGCTTTACTCGCTAATCAGCAATGGTTATTGAGTCGTTCTTTCAAATATCATCGCCCGCGCGGGGCTTTAACCATGGCCGGCCAAGATGCCAATACAATGGTGCAATTACCCTCTAACCCTAATGCACTAGCTGATAAAGAACTTATTAAAGAAGGCATGCAGGTCAGTGGACAAAATTATACCGGCAGCTTAGAGAACGATCGCGGCGCATTGTTGGGGCTTTTCTCACGCTTTTTACCCGTTGGTTTTTATTACAAAGCCTTCTTTAAGCCTCGTGGTATGTGGGAAAAATGGGCATCCCTGATTCGTAAGAAGGCCGGTCTAGGCGTTATCGATCAACAGCTAAAATCACCTTACTACGACAAACAGTACAAATTTTATGATGTGGTAATTATTGGCGGCGGTCCAGCGGGCATGCAGGCAGCAATTGATGCGGCTGTAGACAACTGCGAAGTGCTTTTAGTCGATGAAAACCCAAGCTTAGGCGGCTCACTAAACTATGCTCGCTTCGATGCCGCTGGAACGCTAGGAAAATTACTGCGTACGGAATTGCTCTCTGCATTACAAGCCAACAGTAACATTACAGTAATGACCAACGCGGTATGCAACGGCTGGTTTGCCGATAATTGGCTACCCATTATTTGTGGAAATCGCCTCTATAAGGTTAGAGCTACGCAAACTATTCTCTGCACCGGCGCGCTTGAGCAGCCTGCATTGTTTCATAACAATGATTTGCCGGGCGTGGTGATGAGCAGCGCAGCGCAGAGGCTAGTTCATCTCTATGGGGTGAAACCAGGTTCAGCAGCGGTCATCCTCACCGGCAACAATGATGGTTATGGCACAGCGCTTGACCTACTTGATGCCGGAGTCGCTATTCAAGCGATTATTGATCTGCGCGCAAATCCTGATTATGACGAAGTCGCAAAAGCAGCTATCGCAAGAGGAATCAAGGTGAAAACCGGATGCGCAGTATATTCGGCTCACAGTAAGAAAGAGGTACACGTTGCCAGTGTCGAGGTGCGTAACATTATTGGCCAAGGTATTTGTGGCAATGATAGAGAAATCATTAATTGTGATCTATTGTGCATGTCCGTCGGCTACACCCCCGCCTATCAGTTAGCCTGTCAAGCGGGCGGGCAACTTAGTTATGACGATCAATCGGCTATATTTACGCTCAACAACTGTCCAGAAACATTGCAACTCGCAGGTTCCGTAAATAGTCTTTGGCATATTGATGCTGTATTAGCAGAAGCTCGCCGAACCGCCGCAATTGCCACCAACGCTCTTGGCTTTACTCAGGTCGCTGTGGGTGAAGTCATCCCTAAAGGGTCTATAAGTCCCAATCACCCTTGGCCAATATTTGCCCACCCAAAAGGTAAGGAATTTGTCGATTATGATGAAGACCTCACTATTGCTGATATTGTTAATGCTACCGGTGATGGTTATGAGCATATCCAGCTAGTAAAACGTTATTCCACCTGCGGTATGGGCCCCTCTCAGGGTCGTCACTCCGCTTTGGCGGCAGCCAGAATAGTTGCTGCCGCAACCCATCGAACAGTGGCCGACACTGGCGTAACCACTGCGCGCCCACCGTTTTCAGCAGAACAATTAGGGCATAGTGCTGGTCGCAGCTTTTATCCTGCGCGGCGCAGTAACATGCACTACCGTCACCTAGAGGCCGGTGCTGAGATGCTGCAAGCGGGCGCCTGGTTTAGACCCGCATATTATGCCCAAGATAATATTACACGGCAGGACTGTATTAATGCTGAAGTCACTAATGTCCGCAACAATGTTGGCCTAGTCGATGTCTCTACGCTGGGCGGGCTGGAAGTGCGTGGCCCCGATGCCGGGGAATTTTTAAACCGCTTCTATACCTTTGGTTTTGTGAAGCAACCCGTGGGACGAGCCCGCTATGCGTTGCTCACCAATGAGGCTGGTGTTGTTATTGACGATGGAGTCGCCTGCCGCTTTGGTGACAACCACTATTATGTCACCGCCACTACCGGCGGCGTTGATCGTGTTTACCAAAACATGCTGAAATGGAACGCTCAATGGCGCTTGAATGTTGACATTGCCAATGTCACTTCTGCCTATTGCGGCGTCAACATAGCAGGCCCCAATGCCCGATTGATATTAGAAAAAGTGTGTACCGATATTGATTTATCCTCCGCAGCTTTCCCCTATATGGGTGTTCGCAGTGGCACTGTTACAGGCATTCCTGCTCGTCTAATTAGAGTGGGCTTCGTCGGGGAGCTTGGCTATGAAATTCACGTTCCTCAGCAGTATGGTGAAGCGCTCTGGGATGTACTAATAGAAGCAGGCAACGAGTACGCCATTAAACCCTTTGGCATTGAAGCGCAGAGAATTTTGCGTTTAGAAAAGGGTCATATCATTATCGGCCAAGATACTGATGCTATGTCTAACCCCAATGAGGTACAAATGAGTTGGGCAGTCTCTAAGAAAAAACCATTTTTTGTCGGTGGTCGAACCCTTAGTGAGTTAGAAAAGAAACCGAGCCTGCGAAGCTTGGTGGGCTTTGTGGTTAATGATATTGAATCACCCATACCCCAAGAGAGTCATTTAATTTTAGATGGTAAGCACATGACGGGTCGGGTAACTTCCTGTAACTACTCTCCAACTCTGGACAAAGCCATCGGTCTTGCCTATGTGTCGCCCACTAGTGCCGCTAACGGCAGTACTATTGTGATTAGATCTAGTGGCGGTGTACTTGTTAATGCCACTGTTGTTGATCTGCCCTTTTACGACCCTAACACTGCGCGCCAGGAGCTTTAATATGGCTACTTTAGATCCTACCTCTGTGAAAAGACGCAGTCCACTCAACCAACGCCATGTTACCAGTCATGCTCTTTTTAAGGAGTTTGGCGGCAATCTCTTGGTTGGGCACTACGGTGATATTAAAAGTATTCAAGAAGAGTATTCACAGGCTCAGATGTTGGCCATCTGTGATCTCTCGACCTTGCCTCGCCTCGGTTTTAAAGGCCCAGGTGCACCGTCATGGTTAGAGACGCAAAAACTGAAGTTACCGACACTGCCTAATACTGCGAAGTGTCAGCATACAGGCTCTTTAGTCGCTAAATTATCCGATCAAGAAGTACTCATACTCAGTGATATTTTTGCTCTCAGTAATGATGTGGCAACTCTCTCTCACAAGGCGGAAATAGACCACCAGAACTATGATAAACAGACCTATATTCTGCCTCGTGGTGATAGCCATTGCTGGCTGGCGGTCACCGGTACTCAGGCTTCGGAGATGTTTTCTAAGATTTGTGGCATCGATTTACGCTCTCATAAATTTGCACATGGTGATATCGCACAGACATCGGTTGCTAAAACCAATGCGGTAGTTATTCGCAATGATCTTGGAAGTACCCCTGGATTTTATATTTTGAGCGATATTAGTGGCGTCGAATTCCTCTGGGATTGCCTACTCGACGCTATGCAGGAATATGGTGGCTGTCCGGTAGGAGTTAGTGCATTGCAGCGGCTGATAAAAAGTAGCTAAGATGATCTTTGCTGCCTGATAAAACTGTGGCGCTTAACTTTTCTCTGATCACTTTTGAGCTACACTAGTCCAATGAAAAATAACGGTAATATAGAAATTAGCGCGCTGCGGGTATTTTCAGCGGTTAGCGACGCTGACAGCTTGACCCAAGCGGCCGAACGTTTGGGTATTACTCAGTCAGCCGTCTCTCAGACTATTAAACAACTTGAACTGCAGACTGAAACTCAGTTGGTACTTACCCGCTCAAGACCGATCAAATTGACTCCTAGCGGCCAAGTACTCAAGGGCTATGCTGATAACCTTATTAATGATACTAAACGTATGCTGGTCGATGTCCGTGAAGCATCTGCTGCTGGCAACCTGCCTCTAAAAATTGGCATGATCGATTCATTTTGTGATGTCGCTGGTCTCCAGTTTATGCAACAAGTGAAGCCCTTTACCTCCAAATTAGCGCTGCGCACCGGGTTAGTGTCACCGTTAACTCAAGCTTTACTCTCTCGCGATTTAGATCTTTTAATTACCAGCGACCCAATAGATCAACATCCAGAGCTACAGAGACTTCCGCTGCTCAGAGACCCTATTGTAATGATTGTCCCCAATCACTTTGCCAAGGGCGGAGATGTCACACCAACATGGTTAGCGGAGAATGTTCCCTTTGTCCATTACAACAGACAATCTCGACTGGGCAGCCTTACGGATCTTATTGCTCGGCGATTAAATATAGAACTCAATGCAAGCTATGAACTAGACAGCACCCAGACAATGCTGAGGTTTGTACAATCTGGGCAAGGTTGGGCGCTAACATCAGGTCTCTGCTTGGTGCGATATCCAGAATTACTCGAAGGTACTCAAGTACTATCGCTCACCAAAGGTGCCAATGCTCGATACCTGTCTCTGGTGTATCGCAAAAACGAATTAGGCGACTGGCCTGCGAAAATAGCGGACATATGCCGCTCAATCTATGCTGATGACATTGTTATCCAGATGGCTGAAATTGCTCCTTGGTTAGACCAACAAGCCTTCTCTATCAACGAACTCCCGGCCATCTAACCAGCTCATGGATCGATCAACCCTAGACTCATTCCATCAAGCGCTTATAGAGCTTCAAACAGCACTTGAAGAACTCGAATTGCTATCAAAAGACACGTTAAAACCAGTGGCACTCGATCAATCTATGGTTGGACGGCTTTCGCGCATAGACGCCATACAAGGCGCAGAAATGGCGCAAGAGGCCTCTCGTCGACGTAAGCTACAACTAGCTAGAATCCCCTCCGCACTAGCCAGAATTGAGTCTGGCGACTTTGGCCGTTGCTTAGAATGTGACGAATTGATCGTCATAGGTAGATTGCGTATTGACCCAACATACAGCTGTTGTGTGAAATGTGCGAAGTAATCCACACAGCATAAAATACTGAAAAACCCCTATAAATTCCTAAAACGATATAATTCGTATCATTATTGCTGTAAAATCCAAAAAAAACCTAAACTCTAATCGCTGCCGATTAATCAAGTTTAAATCGGTACCCACGCAATTGGAGACTAAAATATTGGAGTCATCATGTCTGCGAAAATAATTCTGCCACGGGTTTTACAGATCGGCGCAGGAGCCAGTAAAGAAGTTGGCGCCATACTCAAGAGCATGGATCTACATCGACCTCTGATTGTTACCGATAAAATCATGGTGCAGTTGGGCTATATCGAACGCATTATGGAATGCATGAATGATGTGGGCATAAGTGCTGATGTCTTTGATGATACTGTGCCCGAGCCGACGGTTAACTCTATCCGAGCCGGCGTCGATCAAGTTCGTAGTGGAAATTATGACTGTATTATCGCCCTTGGTGGTGGTAGCCCCATCGATAGCGCAAAGGCAATTGCCATACTGGGTAAATACGGTGGTGAAATGCGCGACTACAAATTTCCTCGTATAGTTGACGAGCCTGGCTTACCCATTATTGCTATTCCTACCACTGCAGGTACCGGTTCTGAAGTTACTAAAGTAACGGTAATTACTGATGAGACTACTGATGAAAAAATGATGTGTCTCGGAGTTGGTTTTATGCCTGTGGTCGCCCTAGTGGACTATGAGCTCTCTCTAAGCGTTCCTGCTCGAACCACCGCAGACACCGGTATCGACGCAATGACACACGCCATTGAGGCTTATGTTAGTAAAAAGGCCAGTCTCTATACCGATACCCAAGCCATTGCTGCGATGAAATTACTCGGCCCAAACCTGCGTAGAGTTTTCCATGATGGCAGTGACCAACAGGCACGAGAGCAGATGATGCTTGGCGCTACCCTTGCTGGAGCGGCATTTTCTAATGCTTCGGTTGCCCTAGTCCACGGGATGAGCCGCCCCATAGGTGCGTCCTATCATGTCCCTCATGGTCTTTCTAATGCCATGCTGTTACCGGCAGTAACCGAGTACTCTATTCCTGCGGCCGCAGACCGTTATGCCGACTGTGCTCGCGCTATTGGTGTCGCTGATGAAAACGATACTACTGAGACTGCCAATAGAAAATTAATGGATGAGCTACACGCTCTTAATAAAGAACTACAAGTACCCTCACCCGAAGCGTTTGGTATCGACCGAGAGCACTTTTTAGGTAATCTAAGCTCCATGGCCAACCAAGCCTTAGCCTCCGGTTCGCCCGCTAATAACCCGCGTGTGCCCGATGCCAACGAGATTATCGAACTGTACAAGAAACTTTTATAACTGACCCCTTTAACCACCTTATCGAGGAATAACACCATGACCACAGTAGGACATTTAATTAACGGTCAAACCGTAATACCCACTGAACGCACTCAAGATGTGTACAACCCATCAACTGGTGAAGTAAGTAAACAAGTTGCTCTAGCCTCAAAAAGTACGGTGGAACAGGCCATTACAGCGGCTCAAGCAGCCTATCCAGCATGGAGAAATACCCCAGCCATCAAGCGCGCCCGCGTGATGTTTAAGTTCAAAGACCTGCTCGAACAAAACGTCGACAAAATTTGCGCTCTAATCGGTGAAGAACACGGTAAAATTTCTCACGATGCGGCAGGTGAACTGCAACGCGGCATTGAAAATGTTGAATATGCTTGTTGCGCGCCAGAGCTACTAAAAGGCGAGCACAGTAAAAATGTCGCCCCGAATATCGATTCTTGGAGTGAATTCCAACCGTTGGGTGTAGTGGCTGGCATTACGCCATTTAACTTCCCGGCGATGGTTCCTTTATGGATGTATCCCATGGCGATTGTTTGTGGAAACTGCTTTATCCTCAAGCCATCTGAGCGCGACCCTAGCTCTACACTATTCATCGCCGCACTATTAAAAGAGGCAGGTTTACCCGACGGCGTTATGAATGTGGTCAATGGCGACAAAGAGGCGGTCGATACATTACTCACCGATGAGCGCATTAAAGCCGTTAGCTTCGTAGGTTCCACGCCTATTGCAGAATACATTTACAGTACTGCTAGCGCACATGGAAAACGCTGTCAGGCGCTGGGTGGTGCTAAAAATCATGCCATTGTTATGCCCGATGCCGACATGGACAATGCTGTCGCTCAATTATTGGGTGCTGCCTTTGGCTCATCAGGCGAACGTTGTATGGCTCTTTCAGTGGCAGTCGCCGTAGGTGATGCCGCCGCTGATCAGTTAGTCAGCAAAATGGCTGAAGCTATGAAATCGCTGAAAATTGGCCCCTGCCATGATGCAGACAATGACTTTGGTCCAGTGATTACTAAACAACATCAGCAAAAGGTATTTGGATACATTGATAGTGCCGAAGAACAAGGCGCAACAATCGTTGTTGACGGTCGAAACCCTAGTGTTGCTGGACATGAAAATGGTTTTTATGTGGGCGGCACACTAATCGATCAAGTGACGCCTGAGATGGACAGCTATGATGCTGAAATTTTTGGGCCGGTACTTCAAGTGGTTCGAGTAGACACCATGCAGCAAGCCATGGACCTAATTGATGCTCACGAATACGGCAACGGAACCTGTATCTTTACTCGCGATGGAGAAGCCGCACGTTACTTCTCCGATCATATCCAAGTGGGTATGGTAGGCATTAATATACCCTTACCCGTGCCCGTGGCTTATCATAGTTTTGGCGGTTGGAAACGTTCATTGTTTGGTGATTTACACGCTTATGGCCCCGATGGTGTTCGCTTTTACACCAAGCGTAAAACTATTACCCAGCGATGGCCGTCAGCCGGCGTTCGTGAAGGCGCTCAATTCTCTATGCCGACAATGAGCTAATTCAGGTATCTCAATGACAACTAACGGACGAGAGACAGGCTCAGCTATTGCCAGAGTTATGGCCATTATTGAAGCTGTAGCAACGGCTGAGCGACCTCTGTCGCCAGCCGATCTCTCTCACCAGCTCGACATTCCCAAGCCCAGCGTCCACCGATTACTTAAACAACTGGAGAGCGACGGTTATTTACAAACCTCTCTACGTGGGCTTATCGTGCCGGGAAATCGCCTGCATGGGGTGGCATTAGGTATTCTTTATAGCGGTCGCTTCAAAGCGGTAAGACAAGCTATTTTAGAGAAGTTAACTGCTGAAATTGGTGAGACCTGCGGCATCGCGATTGCCAATGGAACTGAGATGATTTACTACGACAGGGTGCAGACCGATTGGCCCCTGCAGATCCATTTACAAGTAGGTAGTCACACACCCAGTTGGTGTACCGCCAGCGGCAAGCTCTACCTAAGCAGTATCGAAAAAGACCGCCGCCAGAGACTCGTTAATAAACTGCATCTGAAACAATACACACGCAATACTATTACTGATGCTGATGTTCTCGAGACTGAGTTACAGAACATTAGAAACACCAGCGTTGGCACGGACAACGAAGAGTTTGTCGACGGTATGGTAGCCTGTGCGGTACCGGTCTATAACAGTCAAGGAAAGTTACTCGCCTGCCTGTTTACACACGCTCCGGTAATACGTAAAAGCTTGGATGAATTGCTTGACTATGTGCCGGTACTTATCAAAGCGGCGAAAGAATTGAGTGGTTTAATTGATGAACCTGATGGCGCTACCAATAGACCTGCCTAGTGGTATGGACTGTTAATTCGGGGCTACTCACCCGCACCTGCACGAGAACTATCGGTGGATTCGACGAGCACCCTGGCGACTAATTTGTCGAGGGTTTCCCAAAGAGACTCATCTATTTCGATGCCCTCCTCCACCGAATTTCGATAACTATCTGTCATTTCTTGTGTAGAAAAAGTGTCGACTAAGGTGCCGAATTCGAGCTCCGCCGCATATTGCTCTTCAATAGCCTCAATACTCTTACCACAAAAAATGATCAGCGATTGTGGGTCAATCACATCAAGCATAGTGAAAGTTTGATACTCTGGAAGCACAGCGCCTGGTTTCACAGAGACCTTCACGCAGCAATCAAGTTGCCGCCAATAGGCAACAAATGCGAGGTTACGCTGCGCCGCTTTAATCAGTCTTTGAATAATAAATGTTCGGTTATAGCAATTAGTCAACTCTAACCCGGCACAGGCACCCTTCATGACTTGAGCACGGATTAGATCCACTGCTTCACTGCCACACAATAAAACAGACGTACCTTTACCATCCAGTACAAAGTTATGCACATCTTCCTGCACTAGCTCTGCATGTACAGGTGCAGTGGTGTTTAGATACGCCAAGACGGCCAATAGTCTATCAAAACCATAAAAACCATGGGTCTCTAACCACACCACCATGTCGGCAGCATCATAGTAATCGCCAGGCTGGAATCCCAGAGCTTCAAACGCCTTTTTCAAGGACGCTGTAAGTTCATTTTTAGACACTTTCATGCAGCCTAACCAGACGTCAAGGTGGGTTTGATAGGAAACTGCCAGTCATCAAAAAAGAGTTTGCCGAAATCACTGATCAGTGGAGCACCTTGAAACATAGTATTGCGCACCCAGAGGCGAGATCGTGGATCGAATTTACTGACCCCAAAAAAAGACAATTTACAACGTAACAGATGAATAGGTAACACATCACTGTGCACAAGATTTTCACGAATATCGCCGTAGTGACTCTCTGCCATAGTCTGAATGCGAGCAACGATGCCACTATAAGTCGGATTTCGTACTACAAAATGCGCTACATCCTGATCTGGATAAGACTGATTATAGCTATAGATCAGATCGTAACATTCACGTACTCGGCGACCAATGCCTAGAGGCATCTCTTTTTCCATGCCCATATCAATGTTGGTTTGGCCAAGACGTGGTTCCATCTTCTCGTCAGAGCGATACCAAAATGCGCCCATAGATTCATACTGGGTGAAATCTATAGCCAGCGCCCAATCATATTTTTCTTCAACAACCTCCAACAGCTCTGCTACGGACATTTCAGGCGTTATTTGATAGGATTCTTCCACCCACATATGATCTTCAAGGCCATCAACAAGCTCGGGATACAATTCAATCAACAGGGTATTAATCACTTCTTGAGTTTCTATCAGCCAATGCTGTTCGGCATACTGAGTAAGAGATGCCCAAACGTAATGGCTAATTGCCAGCGCCGTACTCTCCTCTTGCAGCCATACATGCAGCAACTGTAATTCTTTGGCTACCTGAATATTAGCCTTACTTTGTCTCTCATCAGCTGTGACGATTTCATTCAAATGCTGAATAACTCGCTCAACTGATGTGTCTAAACGCAAGAGCGTCTCTAGATCAACGCCGATCTCACTAGTAGCAACGGCAGTGGCCAAGGCGGTTTCTCGCATTTCAATCCACTGATTGATCAACAGCGGATGATTAATTAAAAATGGCGCCATACCCAAACCCGTAGAATTACCAATACCTATATAGCGTTTAATATCTTCATGCAATGCCACAGCCTTGGTTGGCGAACGCTGAGAGGCTAGATAGTCGGCCTGCTGCATACTGAAGTGACGAAGCATAAAACAGGTAAACATCTCCGCCGCAAAGGGTCGGGCAAAATCTCGATGCTTGGTCCAGACTTTTTCCCAATCCGCCATACCCAACTTACCACTACCGTAAGCTGCAGTGGTACGATAGAGATAGCCGACATCAGCAATGGCATCAACATCCGGCTGACACCCATCGGCCAACTCATTAACCACATAGTCAAAGAGTCGAGCACTGCGGTTGGCACGAGATAAAACCAACACTCTTGAATCTACTCGACCAGCCTCCTGCTTAGGGACATTATTACGCAAAAATTCGAGTTGTTTTGTATCCACCGTGCCTTCGCAAAGAGCCATGGTTAGATCCCACTGATCAGCAATAACCCGATCATTGCGACGCTCAGGATCCAAATAATGGGAAAACACCACATAACTGAACGTACCGTACTTGGCCTCTATCTGATAAACCACAGTGCCATATCCGTGCTCATCAAGATCAAACACTGGACTATTGATTTGCCAGTTCTCCACCACCATACGACGGACCAAAGTACGCATAAAGCTTAGCCGTGATTGATGAAAACTGCCAAGACGTTCCAGCTGCATAACCTGGCCAGCCGGACGCATAGGCAGTCGGTTTACACCGCTGTCGGCTTGATCCAGTGAGGATGGTATATGCATATTTTTCTCGCCACTTCTATAGACTACTGCTGGCAAAAGCAATAGTGGTACAACTCGTCTTCACAACCCCAACTCAAACTACATTTAAAGCCGAGCCAGACCGTTTTTTATACGCTAATTTTTGCTCATTCTATCAGTCTAGGTGAGAATGATTTATCAAAAAACGACAACCAGTTTTCACCCATCACCTTTGCGATATCATCATCGCTAAAACCCTGATTAGCTAGCCCTTTAGCAATGGTATGTAAATCCTTTGAGCCGGAAAACCATGAAGGTTGTGGTGGCCATGACGGTTTTTCTGCGGAGCCTTCGCCATGATCAACACTAGTCGTCCAGCGACCGCTGCGCATCCACTCAAGTACTTTATAATCCCAATTCAAACAGAGATCAGAGCCAATACCAATACGATCAATACCGATCATATCCGCGGTTTCGCCAATCATCTGGCAGAATTCTTCCAAGGTGCAGTCAGAGCCATTTTTTAAATGGAATGGGTACATACTGAACCCAAGCATACCCTCAGATTCACCGATAGCGCGAATAACTGTTTCAGATTTGTTGCGCAAGGCCTTGTGGAAAAACGTCGGATTGGCATGAGTAATTGCAATCGGTCGCTCCGATATTTCAATCGCCTCTAAGGTCGATTTTTCGGCGCTATGGGACATATCAATGACCATACCAACACGATTCATCTCTTTTATTACCTGCCGACCAAATCGAGTGATACCGCCGTCTTGCTCTTCGTAGCATCCAGTCGCCAGAAAACTCTGATTGTTGTAGGTCAGCTGCATAATTCGCACGCCTAACTGATGTAAAATTTCAACCATCTTGACATCATCTTCGATCGGCGAGCAGTTTTGAAAGCCAAATATAATGCCAACCTTACCCACCCGCTTAGCTTCTAGAATATCAGCAGCTTGGCGCACTGGCATAATGAGATCGGCATGATTGATAAAGTGTCTGTTCCATGTCCCAATGTTCTCTAGGGTCTCACGGATATTTTCCCAATAGGCAATCGTTACATGAATGGTGTGAACACCACTTTGTTGGGCCTCTTCGAAAAGTTGACGGTTCCAGTTCACATACTGAAGCCCGTCAATCATGAGCATATCGTTACGCATTCAAAACTCCCTTCACATTCCCTTCGGTATTATTTAATAAGGTTTGCTGTAGTTGGTCTTTATAATGGTGTAAAAATCTCGAGCATACTGTCCCTGTTCCCTTGGGCCATAACTTGATGCCTTGCGGCCACCAAACGGCACATGGTAGTCGGTCCCTGCCGTGGGTAAATTAACCATTACACAACCAGACTTGGAGTGGCGTTTAAAATGACCCGCATACTTTAAAGACGTAGTAATAATCCCTGAGGTCAATCCAAAGTCAGAGTCGTTCGATGCCTCTAACGCCGCCTCATAACTCTCAACTTTAATAACACAAGCTATGGGGCCAAAGACTTCTTCACGGTTAATTTGCATTTGATTAGTGGTGTTTATAAACAGTGCCGGCGACATAAAGTAGCCTTCAGTGTCTAGAGTTAAGCGCTCACCGCCCTGAACTAATTGGGCGCCCTCTTGTTTAGCAATCTCCATATACTTTAAGTTTTGATTGAGCTGTCGCTCATCAACTACCGCACCTATGTGCACACCCGGCGTCATTGAATTACCAACCACCAAATTATTCATAGCATCGGTCATTGCAGCGACAAACTCGTCATGGATTCCTGACTCAACAATAATTCGAGACGAGGCAGTACATTTTTGCCCGGTACCAAAGTAAGCACCGGCAACAGCACACTGAACAGCCGTCTCTAGGTCAGCATCGTTTAATACCACCAATGCATTCTTACTACCCATTTCCAGTTGTACACGGGCCATATTCTCAATGGCATTACGCGCTATATGCCGGCCCACATCGACAGATCCTGTAAAGGTCACTGCCTGAATGTCTGCCGAAGTGCACAGTGTCTCGCCCACTTCACGGCCAGACCCCATCACTAGATTAAACACACCGGCAGGAAGACCACTACGACTGATGATTTCAGCCAGTAGCCAAGCGCTGCCAGGCACCAGCTCCGCCGGTTTTAACACCACCGCGTTGCCATAACATAGCGCAGGCGCCACTTTCCATGCTGCAACCGCCATGGGAAAATTCCAAGGCGTAACAATACCCACCACGCCCAGGGGTTCACGGTGTACTTCTACATCCACTCCAGGGCGAACCGATGCGGTATTTTCGCCCATTAAACGCAGCGCTTCGGCACCATAATATTGGAAAAACTGACCTGAACGGCCTACTTCACCCACGCCCTCCGCCAGTGTTTTACCTTCTTCACGCGCCAATACTGCACCGATTTCCTCTTTGCGAGCAATTAATTCTGCGCCGATAAAATCAAGAATATTTTTCCGTTGCTCAAGACCACTTTGTGACCAACTATCAAAGGCCGTGTTGGCCGCTGCAATCGCCTCTAAGCAGTGACCTGAATTGGCCTTGGCATAATGACCGACAACGTCACTGGTATCTGAAGGGTTAATATTATTGATAACGTCGTAGCCATCAACCCATTCGCCATTAATATAGTTTTTATACACTTCACTGCTCATTTCTTTTCCTCGAGTCTAAGCGCCCATCTAGCGTTTATAATACTGTCGTTGTTGCCATGATAAACCCATTCAATAATAAATCTATTTATAAATTTATATATATTTATAAGATTAGTTTATTAATTTATGGCATAGTCACGGGAATAGCTTTTAGTGTAAGAGCGACACGGACACATTCTATGAAATATTTAAACATCACACTGCGGCATTTGCGCACCTTCGTTATTGTTGCCCGATATGGCAGCTTCAACAAGGCTGCAGACGAACTGTCTCGCACTCAACCGGCAATCACTTTAGCTATTAAGCAACTTGAGGAATTTGTTGGACTAAAACTCTTGGAGAGAACCACACGCCGTGTCATGCCGACTGCTGAAGGAGAAAACTTCATGCCCGTTGCTGAACGTCTAGTTCGTGATTTTGATGCCGCCATTTCTGATCTGAAGGCCACGGCTGAACGAAGAGTTGGCAATATTAGCATTGCAATAGTGCCCTCTGTGGCAAATCAACTGCTACCACCAATCATAAAAACGTTTTCTACAAACTTCCCGGGAATCAACTTATTACTCAATGATGATACCGCAAGAGCTGTTCAACAAAAGGTTGAGCGCAACGAGGTGGATTTTGGTATTGGCAGTATATGGCAACCCAGTAGTCTTCTGAAATACACGCCATTATTTGCCGACAAGCTAGAACTCGTGTTCCATCGGGATCATTATTTATCTGAAAGCGATGCACCTGTACCCTGGGACGATCTGCATGGGGAAACGTTTTTGGACTCGGGGATCACCAAGACTATGCTAGCTCGTCAGGTATTAGGGCAATCAAAGTTCGACTTTCCCAATATTACTACTTTGTTAGCCATGCTCAGATCTAACTTAGGTATCAGCGTTCTGCCCTCCCTCGCGATCCCTAAGACCGACGGAGAGCTTCGGTCAAGGACTCTGGAACCGTCGGAGACCCGCAATATTCATCTTATTACCCGTAATGACTGGACTCTTTCCCCAGCCGCTGAAGCTATGATTGAGACTATTATTAATGAAATGCCCACCCAAATAGAAGCGCTCGGACTGTCACCGCCCCATGACCTTGGCCCAGAGTAAATTAAGCCACTAAAAAGAGCTATTTAACGCCCTTGGTAAATTCAATACAGCTGTCATAAACAGATTCTTTAATAGAAATCCCATCAACCAAATGCCTAGCTCGGTTGGCGTAACGTCGGTTACCCGGAATATGCGCACCTTCCATTGAGGCTAAACGCGCAATAAATTCTTCTGAGTGCTGCAACCAATTATCAGCATCACCAAACTTATTGGGATCAATAGCTAACATAAACTCACCACCATTTGGTGGGCCGCCATCATTGTTATCGTTGACCTGAGCTTCATAGCTGAAATCCATTCCAGTAAGACCTGCCACCAGCAACTCAATCATCATCGCAATGGTAGAACCCTTATGTCCGCCAAAAGGCAGTAACGCGCCACCATCAATAATCTTTTGCGCATCCGTGGTTAGCGCGCCTTCAGCATCGACGCCTGTACCCATAGGCACCGGGTGGCCATCACGTGCCGCAATCATTACTTCACCGCGTGCCATCGACGCTGAAGCCTGGTCAAATACCAATGGCGGTTGATCGCCCCTGGGCCAGCCAAAACACATAGGGTTAGTACCAAACAAAGGCTTCTTAGCGCCCGCAGGCACCACCGCAGGCTTATAGGTAGTAAAAGCCATTGCTACCAAACCCGCCTCTGCAATGGGCTCTACTTCAACCCAGAGAGAGGCAAAGTGATGGACATTAACCAATGCCATAGCAGCAATACCATTCTCGCGCGCCGTGTCAATGAGTGCCTCACGGCCTTTTTCTAAAGCAAGAGGCGCATAACCCCGCTTGCCGTCTACTCTGACTACAGAGGGAGAAATTCTTTCCACTGTCGGCTCAGCACAGCCATCAACTTTTCCACTGCGTAATGACGCAATATAGCCGGGCATACGGAACAAACCATGCGACGCACTACCATCGCGTTCAGCTGCGCTAATCGTGCGGCCTAAAGCGGCGGCATTTTCACTATTACAACCATTAGCCATTAGGCAATCACTAACTAATTGCTGTATTTCCATTTCGGTCATTACTAAGTCGGTCATGGTGTCACTCCTGCTGGGCTGAATGGATCATTATTGAATCGGGTAACGTTTCAATACAGGACCCAGCGCTTTTTTTAGGGGTTCAAGATTCGCTTCAAAATTTTTCCATTGATCAACGCCACTTTGGTAAATGGGTTGCCGAACCTGCTCTGAACTAGGCGTACGCACTGACCGCTCAGTCTCATGAAAACTAATACAGCTATCTTCAAAGTCTAGACCACAATAATCAAGAATCCGTCGCACCTGTGTATCTAGATCTGCAACCACATCTTCATACTGGACGCGCAAGACTTTACCGGGAAGTACCTTATCCCAATGATCCATTAACTCAACGTAGTCTTTGTAATAAGTGCCAACCTCATCCAGACCGTAACTAAATTCTTGCCCCTCATGAAATAATTGCTTAAAGGCACTAAAGCAGCAGCCCATGGGATGCCGTCGGGCATCAATAATTTTAGCATTAGGCAGTATTAGGCTAATTAAACCTATATGCCTAAAGTTATTTGGCATTTTATCGATGAAAAATGGAGCCTTTCCCCTATGGACTCGAGTGTCATTAATATAAGTCTCACCAAATCCCTCAAGAGTATCTGAGTCCATAGTTTTAAGGACTGATGGATAGTGGCTCGTCCCACTCAACACCTCACCACGGCGAAGCTTTTGAGCCAGTGACAGAATATTGGGTAGCTCCATAGTACCGTCTACCTGACTATGTGATGCCAATATTTGTTCTAGCAGCGTTGATCCCGATCGAGGAAGGCCAACAATGAAAATTGGATCTGCGGCCTTTGTTCCTGAACCGCGATTAGCCTCAACAAAACTTTCACTAAACACGTCCATCTGAGCATGAAATTCAGCGGTTATATCTTCAGATTTATAGCGACTCTGCGACCTTTTAAAGGAGTTTCCACTTTCATAATAAGAAAAAGCTTTGTTGTAATCACCCCTATCTTCGTAGGCTTTACCCAAAGCAAAATCTAGGTAAATCCGAGCCATATAGGATATCCCAGGATTGTGTTCTTGAGACTCCATCGCTTCGATTTCTTTATCAGTAAAGCTAAATAACTTTAAATTAGCCAACGAATAATAAGCCTCACCGTGTGCCGGATATTTTTTAATCGCACGTCTGTAAGAATCAATAGCCTGCTCTTTATTGCCTTGTGTTTTTAGTGCATTCCCCCGCGATGTTAGGGTAACGGGCTCTTCGGGCAATATTTCTAAAATAGAATCAAAAGTCGCAAGTGCGGTGTCATAATCGCCAGACTGCATCGATTCTACGGCGAAAACCGACTGAAATTGAGGGTTTTTAGGATCCTGCTGAATTAAAATTTTAGCATGAGACAACGCCTCATTATATTTTTGCTGTTTTCGTAACACTTGGATGTAATCCATCCGCGCTTTTGTACTTTGAGGAGAGAACTCTACCGCACTCTCTAAAAGAAACTCTGCGTCCTCTAGAACACCCAGTCGCACACCAATATCGGCCAATAGGCGCATACCTTCAATGTGCCTAGGATTTTTCTGCATAAATGCTTTACATAGCTTTTCTGCTTTAACCAGTTTTCCTTGAGAGATGAGGTCGGTTACCGCAACCAGGGGCGGCGGCATTGCCTGTAATTCCTTCAATTGTCGTTCTAAGTCTGCTAATCGAGCCGCCAAATCAGAACGGCCAATGATACGTAAAATATCTATTTGAGAGCGAAAGCTTGCTTCCAAGGCGGGATTAATAAGTGTTGCTTGGCTATAAGCGTTTAGCGCTGCATCGACCTGATTCATTGCGCGATAAACATGGCCTATTTCTTGATAGGCTCGGCTATGGTCAGGAACCAGTAGCCGCAGTTTTCTGAGTGTTTCCAACGCCTCTGGATATTTTTTTTGATAGCGCTGGCATACTGCCATCATATAAAGCGCATCACCTTGTTTTGGAGCATTCACAAGCAGTGTTAGCAAGTGGTTTTCGGCCTCAACAAACTTGCCCGCTTGCATAAGTTGCTTGGTATCATTTAGACCTACTTCAACTAGAGATGTTTCTGACATCAATTACCTCACAATTTAACTCGCCCTATAAAAATAATGCCCCTCAAGAGGGGCATTATTGTCTAGCTTTACAACTACTTCATAATGTTTAGAAATTGTAGGTCATACGCACACCCATAGTACGAGGTCTAGCATATGAAACACGCTCTCTATCATTGATGTAGTTACGCGCCAATTCAGCACGCTCATCAGTCAGGTTATCAATATACATTTCAGCACCCCAAGTGTCAGTTGTAACACCTGCGGTTATACCCATCATCGTCCATCCGTGAATACGATCGCGGTTGATACGGATAATGTCACTGTAAGATTCTGCTGAATGCGCCAGGTGAGGCATGATGTGAGCAGTCATTCCTGAGTCTGTCTGCCACTCATAACGCGCCTGCACATTACCCTGTAACTCTGGAGCAAATGCTAGAGAATCACCAGCAACAACATCTTTCGAAGTTGTTAACGTTTTAGTGATTTCAGTATCAAGCACAGAGAGTCCAGCACTAACGGTTAGCCCTTCAACACTCTCAGGCGCCCAAATCAAGTCAACCTCTATGCCCTTAACTTCAGCATCTGCTGCGTTATCAGAGAAGAACAAGTTAGCGATGCTTGGATCAAAGATAGTGGTTTGCAAACCACCAATCTGTGCCAAGAACACACTACCATTGAAGCGCATCTGACCGTCCATCAAATCAGCCTTCCAACCAAACTCATAGTTAGTCATGTCATCTGAACCGAACTCGTAAGGTACTGTATAGAGTCCGTCTTTACTTGTGTAACCACCTGGACGGTTTAAGAAACCTGCTCGATAACCTTCAGAGATTGTGGCGTATAGCATCATATCTTCAGTGGGTGTATAGGCCACAGTGGCTTTGAAAATTGTACCGTCGTCAGTTGCCTTATCAGGAACCCCCTCTTTAGCGACCCCTTGATAGATTCCATCACCATCATAAAGATCAGCAATGTTGGTGCCAAACACCTGTGCATCAGCAGAATCTACGCCGTAAAAGTTATAGAACGAACCATTAGCACTGCCATCGAAATCAACTTCGATATCGTAGTAACGAGCGCCTAAGGTTACCGATAGAGTATCACTGATATCATAGCTCAACTCACCGAATATACCCATTTGCTCGTCAGTACGCTGAATATCGTTACGGAAAATTTCACCGGGAGCGAAAGGAGCGTTCGTCGAAAGAAATCCGTCTTGATACGATAAGTTATTACCCGAGAATCCAGGACCATTGGCAAGAACCCAACCCTGGGCCTTAATACTACCTGGGTAGGTAAAGCTGACTCGCTCTTCCAAAGTAGTCTCACTAAAGAATGCACCACCTGTAAGACGAGTGCTCTTGTCTTGGTCAGTAGTGAAACGGATTTCGTGAGTAGAGACCTCAGTTTCAGAGTGACTTGGAGCGCTCATATCCGGGGCATAACAGGTTCCTGTCGGAGCGCCACCATAGGTATATGTAACCGTCTGATCACAAATGTAGTACGGCAAGTACTGACCAACAAACATATAGTCTGAGTAGCCAATATTTTGATCTGCGGTACGCTCAGTGTATGCACCTGTGTAGACAACATCTAATCCGGCAATACGGCCTGTTAATGTCCAGCTTGTATTATCAAACTCATCGGTAAGGGAATCATCATTGTAACTTTGAACTTCAAGGTCACCTAAATTAGGGTCAGAGAAGAAAACACCATCTGCATCTAATTCTTGAGTCGTATGCGCTAACAATAAATCCCAGTCATCTGAAAGGTTAATCAACGCACTTAATCGAGCGCCCGTGTACTGGCTCGTATTGTGATCGTCTTCGACTAGATTAGTGTTGTCAGCGGCCTCAAAGGTAACGCCGGGCATATCAACATAGCCATTGCCATCAGCATCACCAGCTGGATCATAGTGGGTGTTTCCTGGAGCTGCTTGGAAACCAGTACGGTTTGCACTAACAGCAACTCCGTTACTGCGCATAAATCCTTCAACACGGAAGCGAGCACTTTCTTGTACAGTCCGCGTGCCATGGACGTTATCGATGTAACCACCCTTGTCATCGCTATAAACAACACCACGAATAGTAATATTATCGCTAACAGGTAAGTTATACATTGCCTCGAAGTTGTTGTTGGTGCCACCTTCGTTCATCGTGGAGAATCCAACTTTCAACTTACCGTAAGCTTCAGAAGGATCAGGCTTATTGGTAATTAAACGAACCGTACCTGCCTGTGAACTCGCTCCAAAAAGCGTACCCTGTGGGCCAGCAAGAACCTCTACTCGATTTAAATCAGCTGCGTAAACATCAAGGTTACGGCCAGGCTGCGCCAAAGGCTGCTCATCAAGATAAAATGCAACGTTCGGAGCAAGACCAGCAACACCAGCGATTGAAATAGCAGGTGTAGTTGATGCGACACCTCGAATGTAAATAGTGTTTTGTCCTGGGCCACTACCACCAGCGGTTACGCCAGGTAGTTGGATAAGATAGTCTTCAAAATTGGAAATGCCCATCTGGTCCAATTTTTCTGAAGTGATTGCAGACACTGCAATTGGGATGTCTTGAGTGCTTGCAGACGTCTTGGTTGCTGTAACAATAACCTCTTCAATTCCAGCAGCAGCGACTAAACTTGAGCCTGTTGCCGCAATACCTGCAGCAATAACCGTTGCCACTGCGCGGTTTACTTTTGTCTTATGAAACATATGTTTCTCCCCGGTAAATAATAAAAAAAACTACATGAAACCCCACAAACTGGGATCTCACATGAGTCAGTCTAACATTAAAATAGCCTTGTTTTCAGCTAATGCCCCCAGATCGTCCCCCACAAATACGCCTCAGACAAATTAATAAATTAAATTGATTGATTAGATTTTGTTATTAATTAAAGCCTGAATTTCACTAGACCTCATAGGTAGTGGCCTACAGCGTTTATATTTAAATGATTTGTGAATAAGCCTTGGCCGAAAATAGCTCTAACTTTTAAACTAAACATTTTTAATAAAATTTTCCCACTCGGCCCTTATGAGGGGTCAACTAACTCAATTTTTCCTGAAGTTATCGAAATAGTCTTACTTTTATACAGATTACCTAATGCCTGCTTATATTTTTTCTTAGACACTTTAAAGGTTCTGTATATTTCTTGCGGGTCGCTCTTGTCAGTCAACGAGGAAGACCCGCCTTGCTGCGTTAAATACTGAACGATCTGCTGAGAGAGATCATGATCTCCTTGCAGTGTGGCTTGGGATATT
>OLHN01000084.1_pt1 | contig 36484 bp, 24 predicted proteins | sample 1609581 | NCBI WGS metagenome assembly OLHN01 (sample SAMN05416876, study PRJEB24817) | seawater metagenome | isolation source: Sea water | place: Canada:Atlantic | collected 2013-11
GTATTGTGTAAAGCAGTGTGACACCGCACTCTCTATGCACGACGTTATCAAGAGTACCAATCTCTTAGATATGTCATTTACTACTTAGATAGGAAAGTGCAGTGTTATTAGAATAAAACCACAAATTAATACCCTCATTTATACCTCATTTTTATATCAATCTATTTACACTTTGTTACAAAACCAAACCCATAATCGCTCCATATTCCTTGTTGTACTTTTAATTAGTCTTTAAACTCATTGAGTTAATTTAAATATGGACTAAAAAATGAAACTCACAAAAATTGCACTTGCTGTTTTACTTGCATCAGGGTTGGCTGCATGTAATAGCTCAACTCAAGCTATTGAGAAAAATATTGTTACAGAAACATCAATTCCTGGCGTTACACTTATTGAATCAGTGAAATCTAATGCAGGTGAAATCAACATACCGTATAAAAAATATAAACTAGATAACGGTTTAACTGTAATTGTGCATGAGGATCATTCAGATCCCTTAGTACACGTTGATGTAACATACCACGTTGGTTCTGCTCGCGAAGAGTTGGGTAAGTCAGGCTTTGCTCACTTTTTTGAGCATATGATGTTTCAAGGTTCAGAAAATGTTGCTGATGAGGAACATTTTAAAATAATATCTGAAGCAGGCGGTACTTTAAATGGTACAACTAACTCAGATAGAACAAATTATTTCGAAACAGTACCTGTAAATCAATTAGAAAAAATGTTGTGGCTAGAAGCTGATCGAATGGGCTTTTTACTCGATGCTGTAACCCAAGAAAAATTTGAGGTACAACGCGAAACAGTAAAAAACGAGCGCGGCCAACGTGTTGATAATCGCCCCTATGGTCGCTTAGGTGAACGTGTTGCTCAAGCGATGTATCCAGACGGCCATCCATATTCATGGCCTGTAATTGGTTTTATGGACGATTTAAATCGCGTAAATGTAAATGATTTAAAAGCATTCTTTTTAAAATGGTACGGACCAAATAATGCAACGCTTACCATTGGTGGTGACATCAACGCTAATGAAATACTACCATTAGTTACTAAATACTTTGCACCAATCCCAAAAGGTCCTGAAATACCTAAAGTTGAAAAAACAGCTGTAATACTAGATGCTGATAGATATATTTCAATGGAAGATAAGGTTCACTTACCTTTATTAAGTATGAGTTTCCCAACGACTTATGCTCGCTCTGAAGATGAAGCACCTCTTGATATACTTGCTGAAATATTAGGTGGAGGTAATAATTCACTACTATACAAAAACCTAGTTAAAACTCAACTTGCTGTTCAAGCAAGTGCAAATCATCCATGCCAAGAGTTAGCGTGTTCAATTAGTCTTTATGCTTTACCAAATCCTACAGCAGGGAAAACGTTAGCTGATATGGAAAAAATCATTCGTGATTCATTTGTTGAATTTGAAGAGCGTGGCGTTACACAAGATGATTTAGATAAAGTAAAAGCTAAAATAGAGTCAGGTGCAATTTTTGGTCTGCAAAGCGTATCAGGAAAAGTCTCTCAACTAGCCGCATCTGAAACGTTTACAGGTAACCCAAACTCAGCTAAAGATGAGATTGCACGTTATAACAAAGTTACAAAAGCTGATGTTATGCGTGTTTTTAATCAATATATCAAAGGTAAATCTGCCGTTATTATGAGTGTTGTGCCAGAAGGTCAAACTCAACTTATAGCTGCCCCAGATAACTTTACGCCTAAAGCGCATAATTTTGGAGGTCCATCTACAACTTCAGCTGATGATTTAGTAGCACGAAGAGCTGTTGATACATTTGATCGAAGTATTCACCCTGTAGCCGGCGCAAATCCTGCTGTTGATGTTCCTTCTCTTTGGCAAACTAAGACCGAAAACGGTATTAAAATATTAGGTACGCAAAGTACAGAAACGCCAACCACCGCTATTTTTATTAAAGTTCCGGGTGGCTTGTATAATGAGCAAGCTAGTAAAGTGGGTTTATCGTCAATGACTGCATCGTTAATGAGCGAGTCAACGCAAAACTACACTACAGAGCAAATGAGTAACGCGCTTGAAAAACTGGGTAGCCAGGTAAGTATCTACTCAGATAAAACACATACAAATGTGTATGTTTCTAGCTTAACCAAAAATGTAGATGCAACGCTAAAGCTTGTTGAAGAGAAATTATTTAAACCTGCATTTAATGCCGATGACTTTGAGCGTAATAAAAAGCAAATCATTCAAAATATTCAACATTCAATGAAGGATGCAGGGTATTTAGCATCTAATACATACAGCAAATTACTATATGGCGACAATATAGCTGCACTTCCAAGTACTGGAACGCTTAATAGTATTGAGGCTATTACATTAGATGACGTTAAAGCTTTTTATAACGCAAACTTTAAACCACAGGGCGCGCAAGTCATTATTGTTTCTGATTTAAAAGAGTCAAAAATTGAGCCAAAGGTTAAAGCTACACTTGCAAACTGGCAAGGTAAATCGAGCCCAGTAGCGGTTGATTTCAGTGAACCTAAAGTAGAAACTAATGTCATTTATCTTGTAGATAAACCAGGTGCCCCTCAATCAGAAATTCGTATTGGTAAACGCGATATGGTTGAAGACATTACTGGTGAGTTTTTTAAAGCCAACTTAATGAACTTTGCATTTGGTGGCACGTTTAACAGCCGTATCAATCTAAATTTACGAGAAGATAAAGGCTACACTTACGGTGCTCGCTCTCGTTTTTGGGGTGATAAAACATCAGGCGGCTTTACAGCTTCTGCAGCGGTGAGAGCCGACTCTACTGCAGCATCTATTACAGAGTTTACTAATGAGCTTAATAACTATGCTCAAAACGGTGTCACTGATGAAGAGCTTATGTTTATGCGTAAAGCTATCAATCAAAAAGATGCGCTTAAATACGAAACGCCTAATGCAAAACTTGGCTTTTTAGCACAAATATTAGAGTTCGATTTAAAACCTAGCTTTGTAAAAGAAAGAAATGAGATTGTTAGCAATATTAGCAAAGAAGAAGTTAACGCCTTAGCTAAAAAACACTTAAACACTAAAGATATGATTTATTTAGTAGTGGGTGATGCTAAAACACTTCGCCCAGAGCTTGAAAAATTAGGTATGAAGGTTGCTGACTACAGTCTTTAACATTTAAATAATTAGAATTACAAAGCAGCTTTTTTAGCTGCTTTTTTTTGCCTGATTTTAGAGTGTTGATCTTTTTGAAAGTAGATTACAAGGAACAACTACAGCGTCTTTTTTTTGATATAAAATATAATTTTGTAGTTTAAGCCTTCAAATAACACCCCATTCCTAGCTTTATTATTCAGTACTTATAAAGATTCAATTTGGTAGCATAAATTTAGACATCCAACTTTATTAGGAGGATTTATGGCAAGTGGGTGGGCACGAGACGGTGCAATTCAAGATCAAATTGATGCAAGTGTTAACGACGCCGTACAGTATGCAAGAAGCAATTTAATATCTGGTGCAAGTGCTGAGCTATGTGACGAGTGCGATGAAAAAATCCCACAAGCACGAAGGCTCGCGCTACCAGGAGTTCGCTACTGTGTTGCATGCCAAGCTGCAATAGAAGGTAATGGTGCCAGCGCTAAATCGTTTAATAGGCGTGGTAGTAAAGATAGTCAGTTGCGTTAAAAAAAGGTGCTGCAAAGCACCTTTTATTTAGTACCAATCTGCATAACCATTTGAACAATATATAAAATTAAACCCCTCCATAGTTATACCAACCAGCATAAATCTTTGATCAATTTAACGAATTAAATTGCACTATAACGTCGTTAAAAATTTTTTATTTAGAACAACTAGATACAAAAACTTTTGCCTAGTTCTAGCGTAATTTTCTTAACGTTAAATAGACCCCATATATAAGCAGATTGGCATTAAGCAAATTGTTATAACTTAAATTAGTTATTAAGTAATTTAAAATTTACTCATGTCTTCTTTTTTCTGAATTAACTCAATTGCATAGCCATCTGGGTCTTTTACAAAAGCAATTTCAGTAGTACCGCCTTTTACAGGCCCTGGTTCACGGCTTACATTGCCACCAGCAGCTTTAATATCTGCACATGCTTTGTAAATATCATCAAACTCAATAGCAATATGACCATATCCATTACCAAGGTCGTAGCTATCCTCGTCCCAGTTATAAGTTAGCTCTAATACTGTGGTATCTGCTTCGTCGCCATATCCAACAAAGGCAAGAGTGTATCTGTATTCACTGTTATCAGCTCTGCGTAATTCTTTCATACCTAATATTTCAGTATAAAAAGCAATTGATTTATCCAAATCGGCTACACGAAGCATAGTATGTAATAAACGCATTTTTAGTTCCTTTAGTTATTTATTCAAAGTTAAGGGTATTTTTAACTAAGCGCTATTATTAAGCGCGTTTTAGGGGGGTTATATGTATTAGCCATATATTTAGGCATTATATATGAATCACAACCTTATTATGAGAGCGGGCTTAAAACAGTTTGAGTTCGACCTTTATAAATTACCAATTAATGAATCATTTTATTAAATTTTGGATATTTAAATAACCAGTACTCAATTATTGGTCAACCTATTAGTATAAAAAAAGTTACTGATTGTTCAACAAGAGTTAACCTTTGCTTAATTGTGTCATTGCTATGTAACCATCTGTTTTTATAGGTTATTAAATTTATTGTTGTGTAATTTGTAAAGATGTGGCGTTTGTTTGGTTAACTTATTGGTTGACAAAAAAGCCGTATGGTAATACAGTTTTTGCATACCAATTGGTAAGTTGCTTGGTTTGAGTGAATACAATGTATTGGTAATTAATCAGAGTTACGTTTTGCACAGGTTAATTTATAAATAACTCAAGCTTAAAGTTACTCTACAAATTGAAACAAAAGACACAGCGTATTTATAGAGTAAATTTTACTTGTTCTTATAAAAGTATGCGCCACATATTTAGGAGTTATTCATGTCAAAACCAGTCATCGGTTTCATCGGCTTAGGCTTAATGGGCGGCAACATGGCCGAAAATTTACAAAACAAAGGCTATGAGCTAATTGTTATGGACCTTAGCAAAGATGCGGTTGCAGCATGTGTTGCTAGAGGCGCAAAAACAGCAAGCACTGCAAAAGAGCTAGCTGAAGGTTCAGATATTGTTATGTTTTGTCTTACAACGTCTGCCGTTGTAGAAAAAATTGTTTACGCAGAAGACGGTATCCTAGCGGGTATTAAAGAAGGTGCAGTATTAGTTGATTTTGGTACTTCTATCCCATCATCTACTAAAAAAATTGGTGCTGATTTAGCAGCTAAAGGCGCAGGCATGATCGACGCGCCACTAGGTCGTACACCGGCACATGCTAAAGATGGTCTGTTAAACATTATGGCTGCAGGCGATATTGATACATTCAATAAAGTTAAACCAGTACTGGAAGATCAAGGTGAAAACGTTTTCCATCTTGGCGAGCTAGGTGCAGGTCATACAACTAAGCTTATCAATAACTTCATGGGCATGACGACAGTATGTGCTATGTCACAAGCATTTGCAGTGGCAGAGCTTGCTGGTGTTGACCGTCAACAACTTTTCGACATTATGTCGACTGGCCCATCTAACTCACCGTTTATGCAATTTTGTAAAAACTATGCAGTTGATAATGTTAGCGACCTGGGTTTCTCGATTGCTAATGCAAACAAAGATTTAGGCTACTTCCTACAAATGGTAGAAGACCTAGGTACTGAATCAAAAATCGCTGAAGGTTCATCAGCTAACCTACAAGCAGCGTTTGACGCTGGTATGGGTCAAGGTAACGTTCCTGAAATTTTTGATTACTTCAAAAAGTTAGAAAAGTAATACTTCTCGACCTTATTGAGCGCTTTGAGCTTTAACTTAAGGCGCTTTAACACACATGACACCAATTGACTAAAGTCTTTGTGCAATGTCAGCTTTTTTTAATTCTGATGAAGCACTACTTTCAGTCACAACGAAAAAGAGTTAACTATGCGTTTGATTAATACAATAAAGCTTAGTCTAGTTCTCATCGGTTGCCTATCAACACACATAGCGGCCAAAGATTATTTTGTAGAGGACCAACAGGCTTTCAACGATATTGCAGCAAACCTACTTGCAGGCGATAAAGTTATTCTTAAAAATGGAACTTGGTCTGATTTTGAAATTTTATTACAGGGCCAGGGTAAAAAAAATGCACCTATTACGTTAACAGCTGAAACACATGGCAGCGTTATTTTATCAGGCCAATCTAATCTTCGTCTTGCGGGTCAATATCTTGAAGTGTCGGGTTTAGTTTTTAAAGATGGCTATACACCCAGTTCAGCAGTAATTGAGTTTCGTCGAAATAAAAAAGAGTTAGCTTACCACTCTCGTGTTACCAACGTTGTGATCGACAATTATAATAATCCAGATAAGCGAGAGTCAGATTACTGGGTAGCGCTATACGGCCAACACAATAGATTTGACCACAGTCACCTAGTGGGAAAAAGAAATAAAGGTGTGACAGTCGCTGTTCGATTAAATACTCCTCAAAGCCAACAAAATCATCACAAAATTGACAATAATTATTTTGGCTACCGTCCTACATTTGGATCTAATGGTGGCGAAACACTACGAATAGGTACAAGTCATTATTCTTTAACTGACTCGTATACCTTGGTTGAAAACAACTACTTTGAGCGCACTAATGGTGAAGTTGAAATAATATCTGTTAAGTCAGGTAAAAATACCCTTAAAAATAATGTGTTTTATGAAGCTCGAGGCACACTAACGCTACGCCATGGCAATGGTAATCTAATAGAAGAAAACGTATTTATTGGTAATGGTGTTGATCATACTGGCGGTATTCGCGTAATCAACAAAGACCAAATTGTTAAAAATAACTACCTAGAAGGGTTAACTGGCTACCGCTTCGGGAGTGGTTTCACTGTGATGAATGGCGTACCTAATTCATCAATTAATCGCTACCATCAGGTAGAAAACGCCACAATCGAAAATAATACATTCGTAAATGTACGTCACATACAGCTCGCAGCAGGAAGCGATGCTGAACGCAGTGCAGTCCCAATAAACAGCACAATGAGCAACAATTTGATTGTAAATCAAAGTGGTAATCAGCCGTTTACAACATTTGACGACGTGACTGGTTTAGTCCTTAGTAATAATGCTGCCAATACCAACGTGTTAGATGAGCTAGCTTATGGTGTAGAAAAGCAAGATATAAAGCTAAAAAAAGCCAAAAATGGATTATTTTACCCAGTATCTAAAAAGTTAAATGTAGGCGTTAGACGCAACTTAAAAGTATTACAAAAAGAAGAAGTAGGTGTAAGTTGGTATCCTAAAACACCTGCATTAACAGCATTTGACTCGGGCAAAACAATCAATGTTAAAGCGGGTGCAGATGCTTTATTAAATGCTATTGAAAATGCTAATACAGGTGATGTATTGGTATTGGCACCTGGTCAATACGATATTTCTAAATTAGTAAAAATAAACAAAACACTCACCATAAAGGCAAAGAAAGAAGGCCAATCGAAGCTTACCTTTCAACGTTCTACCTTATTTGAAATTCATGATGGCGGCAGCTTAAAAATCCATGGTTTATCAATTTCAGGTGAGAACGCGCCTGACGCCATTGGTAACAGTGTGGTTCGCACACAAAAGTGGGGAATGATAGAAAATTACCGCTTTGAAATGACAAATACAGCAATCAATGCATTAGATATTAATCATTCATTTCATTTTTTCGTCACTGGTAAAGGGGCTATGGCCGATACCATTGTATTAAATAATAATACATTTAATGAAATTACGGGCGATGTATTACGCCTAAATACAGAAATCGAAGACTTAGGTGTTTACAACGCAGAGTACGTGACGGTTACCGGCAATAGCTTTAAAAATGTAAAAGGCAGTTTAGTAAAACTCTACCGAGGCGGGTCTGACGAGAGTACATTTGGCCCTCATTTTGAGATGAAAAATAATACGCTTAACAATGTTGGCCTTGGTAAACGCAATAAAGAAAAAGCCAGTATTTATGTTCATGGTGTGCAGGTTACTAATATTGAAAATAACGAGTTCACTAATTCTGCACCCATAGTCGTGGAGCAGACTGTTGGCGAGCCAATCACAAAAGTATTAAAAAATACATTTAAAGAAACACCCGCCCCAAGTGTAAAAGAACTAAGAGTTGAAGGTCCGCATACCGCAATTCTTGAAAATAACAACGTGATAAATGAGGGGCAGTAAACTGATGATTTTTTTTAAACGAACAACACACATAAAAGCCGCTTTTTTAGGTTTATTTTCATTGTTACTGTCATCAGTAGCCAGTGCTGGGTCGCATCCAAACCTTGTAATCACCATTGACGATGTAAAGCTCATGCGCCAAGCAATAAAGGGTGAGGGGCAGTTTGCAACGGCGTATAACGATTTAAAAGCGCAAGTAGATGATCAAATAAAGCAGCCTATCACTGTGCCAGTACCAAAAGATGGTGGGGGCGGATATACGCACGAACGCCATAAAAAGAACTATCAGGTAATGTACAACGCGGGGATTATTTATCAATTAAGCGAAGACGATAAATATGCTGCTTATGTTCGCGACATGCTGCTTGAATACGCAGCTCTTTATCCAACACTTGACGTTCATCCAAAGCGTAAAGTTAAATCACAAAACCCTGGCAAGCTATTTTGGCAAAGCCTGAATGAAGCTATGTGGCTTGTTTACACTATACAAGCTTACGACCTTATTCATGATTCATTAAGCGCAGCACAGGTTAAAACAATAGAGGATGATTTAATACGCCCTGTTTCATTGTTCACATCAGAGGGTCAACCGTCAACGTTTAATAAAGTACACAATCATGGTACATGGGCCACGGCTGGTGTAGGTATGGCAGGATATGTATTAGACGAGCCTGAGTGGGTGGAAAAATCGCTATATGACCTAGACAAGTCGGGTAAAGGTGGCTTTATTAAACAATTAGAAATGCTGTTTTCACCACAAGGCTACTACAACGAAGGGCCGTATTATCAGCGTTTTGCATTATTGCCATTTGTTACGTTTGCTAAAGCAATAGAGAATAACGAGCCGCAACGTAATATTTTTGAATACCGCGATGGTGTGCTACTCAAAGCGATTGATACCACTATTCAACTTAGCTACAACGGTTTATTCTTCCCAATTAATGACGCTATAAAAAGTAAAGGTATCGACACTATTGAGCTGGTTCATGGCGTTACAGCAGCTTATGGGCTAACAAACAACACCGGTTATTTAGATATTGCGAAAAAACAAAACCAGACAATTTTATCTGGCGATGGTTTAAAGGTAGCTCAAGCGCTAGACAATCAAATGCAAACACCTTACGAGTTTAGATCTGTAGCGTTTGGTGATGGTAATGATGGTAAGCAAGGCGCGCTTGTGGTTATGAGAACGCAAGTAGGTGGCGAGCAAGCTGTTTTATTTAAACCTGCGGCACAAGGTTTGGGCCATGGCCATTTTGATAAATTAACTTGGCAATTTTATGATCGAGGTAACGAAATTGTATCTGACTATGGCGCGGCTCGTTTTTTAAACGTTGAAGCTAAGTTTGGTGGTCGTTATCTTCCAGAAAATGAAACCTACGCCAAGCATACCGTTGCACACAATACAGTTGTGGTAGATGAAACATCTCATTTCAATGCTAATGTAAAAGTGGGGAACAACAATCACCCAACACTAAATTACTTCACTACCAATGAGTTTGGTACTGTGGCAAACGGTTCAATTAGCTCGGCTTACAAAAACGTAGAACTAGAGCGTACCCTTGCATTAATAAACTTACCAGAGCTTGATAGCACTATCACATTAGATATTTTTAATGCCAATGCTAAGACTAAACATCAATTTGATTTACCCCTTCACTACAAAGGGCAGCTCATTGACACAAGTTTTGACTTAAAAGCGAATGCATCACAGCTATCTGCATTAGGCAGTAATAATGGTTACCAGCATTTATGGCTTAAAGCACAAGCAACACCTCAAACTGGCCTTGCTAAGGTGACATGGCTTAATGATAACGGACGTTTTTATACGCAAACAAGCTTAGTTTCGGGCGATGAAGAATTCTTGTTTACTCAAATTGGTGCAAACGATCCACACTTTAATTTACGTAATGAAAATGGCTTTATTCGTCGCGTAGAAGATCAAAAACAGCATACGTTTGTATCTATCTTAGAGCCTCACGGTGAATATAACCCTAGTAAAGAATATACCCTAGAGGCTGTTAGCCGTGTGTCAGCTGCCAACTATATCGAGCAGGGTAATTTATTGCTCGTGCATTTAATCATTAAGAACAAAGCCTACTTAGTCGCTATTAATAAAGCGCACAGCAAAGCAAGCAACACATTCACATTTAAAAATAAGTCATTCACCTTAAACGACCGACTTGGCGTTTATGCGTTGAAGAATAATTAGGAGTAATTAGGATGCAAAAGCAAAGTGCACATTTTTCATTTGGTGACAAAACTGAAATTGAAGATTTAGGCAATGGTTTAAAGCGTCAAATGTTAGGTTTTAACGAAGAGCTTATGGCCGTTAAAATTTGGTTTGAAAAAGGCGCAATTGGTTATAACCATGCTCATAGACACTCACAAGTAACCTATGTAGTTGAAGGTGAATTTCACTTTAACATTGACGGAGTCACTGAAATTTTAAGACCCGGTGACAGCTGTTTTATTCCCCCGTTTGCAGATCATGGCGCTACATGCCCAACAGGTGGTATTTTAATCGATACTTTTAGTCCAGCTCGTGAAGACTTTCTTGAGGAATAATTATGCAACTTAAAGGCTTACGCTGGTGGGTTATTGCGTTAATCGCGTTAGCAACCATCATTAATTATATCGACCGCCAAGCACTTAGTGTGCTTTGGCCGGATATTGTAGAAGAAATGTTTCCTGATGAATCAGCATTAGAACGTAAACAAATATACGCAAATATTTCCATCGTGTTTGTGTTTGCCTACGCATTTGGCCAAGCTATTTTTGGTAAAATATTTGACTGGGTGGGCACCCGTTTTGGTTTTGTTTTATCAATTGGTGTGTGGTCGTTGGCAACCATTGCGCATGCATTTGCACAAGGTGTTTTAAGCCTGAGTATTTTTCGTGCCATTTTAGGGGTAGCTGAAGCCGGTAACTGGCCAGGCGCTGCCAAGGGAAACGCTGAGTGGTTCCCAACTAAAGAACGCGCACTTGCACAGGGTATTTTTAACTCTGGTGCTGCAATTGGTGGCATTATCGCTATTCCTCTAATCGCTTACTTAACAGTGTATTTTAGCTGGCAAATGGTGTTTGTTTTTGTAGGTGCCTTGGGTTTTCTATGGTTAGTTCCATGGTTAATTTTAGTAAAAGCGCCACCAGGTTCTCACCCTTGGATAAGCGAAGAAGAGCGCGAGTACATTTTAACAGGTCAAAGACGTGTTGATGACAACGGCGATGTAACAGGCGAAGACGAAGAAGAATATAACCCTTCTACTGGCGAGTTGCTTTCACGTAAACAAAGCTGGGGTGTAATTATAGCTTCTGCGGCGATTGACCCAATCTGGTGGTTATTCGTTTTCTGGATCCCTATTTATCTAAACGAAGTGTATGCCATGGATGTTAAATCTATTGGTATATATGGCTGGGTTCCTTATGTAGGCGCAATGTTTGGTGCATGGTTTGGTGGTCTACTTGCTCAAAATAGACTTAAATCAGGTTGGAATACTGACAAAACACGCAAGCTCACTATTACACTTGGTTGTTTAATCATGCTTCCTGCATTACTTGCCATGGCTAACCCAGGTGGACCCACAACAGCTGTTCTTATCATGGCCGTTATTTTGTTTGGCTTTCAAACTGCTATTGGTAATGTTCAAACTTTACCAAGTGACTTACTGGGCAAAAAAGCGGTGGGTACCTTATCTGGTTTTTCTGGCATGGCTGCAAAACTAGGTGCGGTAGGTCTTACGTCACTTGTACCAATATTAACCGCTGATGGTAATTATGCTCCGGCATTCATAATTGGTGCATCACTTGCCATTATAGCAATGGCTGCAGTGTGGATTTTAATCCCTAAAATTGAACCTCTTAAAAAGCCTGATTAATCTGCTTTAACTGCTATGCCAACACGGTAGTGCTTGTGCATAGCAGTTAGTTACAAAGGATACTTTCAAAAATGAATACTATTTATTTTATGGGTGAATGCATGGTAGAGCTCAGGGCTATGAGCGCTGCTACGTTACATCAATCTTTTGCAGGCGATGTATATAATTCAGCGGTATATTTGAAACGTTGTTTTCCTGAAGTAAGCACATCTGTAATTACGGCTTTAGGGCAAGACAACCTAAGTAAAAAAATGCGCGAACGCTTTGAAAGTGAACAGCTTGATACACAGTATGTATTTAGCCACGAAAGCAAAGTGCCCGGCATGTACTACATTGAGACAGATGAGCACGGTGAGCGAAGCTTTATTTATTGGCGAAGTGATTCTGCGGCTAAAAAAACAGTTGAGTTTTTAAATGCCGAGTGCGTTGACCAATTATGCCAAGGTGATATGTTTTTCTTCTCAGGGATCTCTTTAGCCATCATAGATAAAACATCACGTGATCAATTCTGGAAGGTTTTAGAGCAACTAAAAAGTGCTGGGGTTAAAATTGTATTTGATCCTAACTACCGAGCTCGTTTGTGGGACAGTGTTGAGGATACTAAGGCGCAGTATCATTTAGCATTTAGCCTTGCAGATGTAACTCTTCCAGGAGTTGAAGACCTTACAACATTATATGATGTTCACAGCGTTGAGGCGGTAATAGAGTACTTAAAGCCATATCAAATTGATGAGATTGTGGTAAAAAATGGTCCAGAATCTGTTATTACACAACAAAACAACACACTTCAAACCCACACAATAATACCTGTCAAGACGGTGGTGGATACAACGTCAGCGGGCGATGCCTTTAATGGTGTTTATTTAGGCGCTCGACTTTCAGGTAAGTCAATTGCGGCAGCAGTTCAACTTGGCGCTAAAGCAGCCGGAGCTGTGATTCAACAACCGGGTGCAATTGCACCAAAAGATGTTTTTCAACATGCAATGGTTGAAGCTGGTATCTAATAAAATTTAAGGCCTCCATACCCCGGCCAAACTACTTAAAATAAAGGAACAACGTTATGACTCGCTTTTCTGAACTTATGTCAGGGCAAACTCTGCTACCTATAATTCAAGCTGATACCCCAGAGCAGGGTGTTCAAATTGCAAAAGCTATGGCTAAAGCAGGCCTTACTTTGGTTGAAGTTGTGCTAAGAACAGACGCCTCAATTGATGCTTTAAAAGCGATTAAAGAGCAAGTCCCAGAGCTAAAAGTTGGCGCAGGTACCGTTATTAACGAAGCTATTTTACAGCAAGCAATTGAAGCCGGTTCTGATTTTATTGTAACCCCAGCGGTATCTCCTAAATTACTAACTGCACTCACAAAATGTGGTGTTCCTGTTTTACCCGGCGTATCAAATACCGGTGATATTCTAATGGCGCTAGAGTATGGCTTTGAGGAGCAAAAATTATTTCCTGCATCGTTAGCAGGAGGGGCTCCGTTTGTGTCGGCTGTATCGAGTGTATTTAGAACGGTTAGCTTTTGCCCAACGGGTGGGGTAAGTGAAAGTAACAAAATGGATTATCTTTCTTTAAATAACGTATTTGCTGTAGGTGGTACATGGGTTGCTAAAAAGGAATGGGTTGCACAAGAAAACTGGCAAGCTATTACAGACTCATGTATTCAAGTAATAAAATAGCAGGGAGCGCTAAAATGAACGATTTATCTCAAACTATTTTACCTGGCGTAATAGTGGGTGACGAGGTAAGTGCAATATATAACCATGCGCGTGCTAACCAGTATGCGCTGCCAGCTGTAAATGTAGTTAGCACAACCTCAATTAATGCAACTCTTGAGGCTGCAAAAGAAATGAAGTCACCGGTTATTATTCAGCTTTCAAATGGTGGTGCACAGTTTTTTTGTGGTAAAGGCCTATCATTACCAGAACAACAAGGTGCAGTACTTGGTGCGGTGAGCGCAGCTAGGTATGTACATAGTGTTGCGGCGCACTACGAAATCCCCGTTATGCTTCATACCGATCACGCAGCCAAAAAATTATTACCATGGATTGATGGTTTGTTGGATGAGGGTGAAAGGCATTTTAGATTGACAGGTAAGCCGTTGTTTAGCTCACACATGATCGATTTATCTGAAGAGCCGCTAGAAGAGAACATAGAGATATGTGAGCGCTACTTAGCACGCATGGCTAAAATAGGGATGACACTAGAAATTGAGCTTGGTTGTACAGGCGGAGAAGAAGACGGTGTTGATAATTCTCACCTTGATAGCTCAGCGCTTTATACGCAGCCGGAAGATGTTGCTTACGCTTATGAACGCTTAAGTGCTATTAGTCCTAATTTTATCATTGCCGCTTCTTTTGGCAACGTGCATGGTGTTTATAAACCAGGAAATGTTGTCCTTACGCCTACTATTTTAAAAGACTCACAAGCTTACGTGTCTAAAAAATTCAATTTACCAAGTAATTCAATTAACTTTGTGTTTCATGGTGGCAGTGGTTCAGAGGAAGAAAAAATTGCAGAGTCATTAACGTATGGTGTAGTTAAAATGAATATTGATACCGATACGCAGTGGGCATGTTGGAACGGTATTTTAGATTACTACAACAGCAACGAGGCCTATCTACAAGGTCAAATTGGTAACCCTAACGGTGATGATAAACCTAACAAAAAGTACTATGACCCACGCGTGTGGCTTCGTCACTCTGAGCAGCATATGGTAGCAAGACTTATCCAGTGCTTTAAAGATCTTAATTGTGTAAATCGGTATAGCTTATGAAAAGACTCAATACAGTATTAAAAGAAGATGGTGTAAGAACGGATCTAATTTTACTTATCCGTACTATTTTAGCCACAAGTAAAGAGATTGCGTTTAGGGTTGGTCAAGGTGAACTTGCAGGTGTTTTGGGTTCCACAATGAATGAAAACATTCAGGGTGAAGTTCAAAAAAAACTAGACATAATTGCCAACCAATTACTTAAAGATATTCTTCTTGACGACAGCTCTGTAAGAACCGTTGCCTCTGAAGAAGAAGATCATGCGGTTGGTGGCCACCCTGAAGGCACTTTTATTGTTGCTTTTGATCCACTCGATGGCTCTTCTAATATCGATGTAAATGGTCAAATAGGCACAATATTTACTATTTATTTGGCAAGAGACGACGTACCTTTTGACAGTGATGAGCAGTTTAACCAACCGGGTGTAAGCCAAGTGTGTGCAGGCTATGTATTATATGGCCCTTCATCATTGCTCGTAATGACCACCGGTGGGCCAACACGCTGTTATACCCTTGACTCAACACATGGTGGGTATTTACTCACTAATCCACAACTACAAATTCCTTCGCAAAGCCGAGAGTTTGCCGTAAATATGGCAAATTATCGTTACTGGGATGAGCCTACACAAGTGTACTTTGACAAGTTGCTTTACACATCTGAAAGCTTTGAAAAAAGCTCAATCCGATGGAATGCGGCAATGGTAGGTGATGTACACCGGATATTATGTCGCGGTGGCTTATTTTTATATCCGCAGGATAAACGCGTTGGTAATGACAATGGCAAAATTAGGCTTTTATATGAAGCCAACCCGCTTGCAATGCTCGTAGAAAATGCGGGAGGCAAAGCCACATCGCGAGGCGCTCGAATTTTAGATATAACTCCTGACGATTTACACCAGCGAGTTCCCGTTACTTTAGGTTCGATTGAACCCGTTGATTATTTTAATAATTCAGCGCTAAGCTAATTCGATACCCTTCACTTCGGTTATTTAGTAACAGAGAAAGCTTTTCTCTGTTACTTTCCTTTTCAACTAATTACTCATCTCTTGTTCTAGCAATTCTATTAATACGCTCATTAGTTAAATAGTCATTTGTATTTTAGTGTCATTATTGTAAAGCCAATTGGTAAAAATTTCTTTTTTGTCAATGCTGATTTTTGTACATTTATGCATCCTTTAAATAGGTTGGTGGGTTACCTATGTGCCTTGTATAGGTAAAAAGGTACATTGAGTTCAGTAAATAAGCTGGAAATATCATTTCTATTGTGGTTATATGACCAAGTTGGTTAACAAATTATTTTCAAATAAAGTAAATTTGGTAACAACTAATATGATTATTTGGTAACACACACAATAGCTGGCCAAATATTTAACCTATAAAATGGAGAATAGAGGCATCATGAATTTAAAACACTTTGCACTATGCGCTATTGCAGCGGCAATAGTTGGTTGTGACACTGACGCAAACAACAATGACAACGAACTGGGCTCTATTGCTCTGTCAGGAACAGCCACAAGCGGTCAAACATTAACAACAAACGTGTCAGATCCTGATGGTATATCAGGAACTGTTTCTTATTTTTGGTATGCAGATAACGAAGTAATAGAAGGCGCTAATAGCGCATCGTTTACGCTTACGGACGATCAAATTGGTTTAGCTATCACAGCTCAAGCTAAATATACTGATGATGGTGGTGTTAACGAGTCACATATTTCAGATCCGACCTCTGACGTAGCAGCCATTGCATTTCCAGCAAGCGTAACAATAACAGGTGATGCACTTATCGGGTCAGAGCTGACCGCGAATGTTGAAGACGAAAATGGTTTTGATAGTTTAACAGTTGTATACGAGTGGTTGGCGGATGACGTAGTAATTGAGGGAGAGGTTCTTTCGTCACTCATGCTTACAGAAGCACAGTTTAATAGCGTGATCACCGTTACAGCATCGTTTGAAGACGATCGTGGGTTTGCTGAGTCAGTGACATCTGTTGGCACTGCGCCTGTTGCGCGTGTTAATGCGCAAGGTGATGTAGCAATTAGTGGCACACCCACAGTGGGTAATACGCTTAGTGCTGATATTACTGATATGGATGGTGTATCTGGCGAAGTAACTTATCAATGGTTTGCTGACGATGAAGAAATAGTTGGTGCAACCCAAAGCGAATATATTGTAGAGGCTGCTTTAATTGGGCAAGCTGTATCGGTACAAGTGACTTATACAGATGACAATGGTTTTGTAGAAGATAATACATCAGAAAAAACAATTCCCGTATCGGCTGTTGCGGTTGATGAAGCGGGAAGTATTACAATTATAGGCACATCACCTTACTTAGTTAGCGGTGAATTAACAGCACAACTAACAGATAATAATGGTATTGAAGAAACAAATGTTACCTATAGCTGGTTTGCCGATGGCGTTGAAGTAGCCGATACAAACAGTAATACGTTTTCACCTGCGGCATATGCGGGTGCAATTATATCTGTGAGTGCTTCTTATACCGATAACGACGAATTTGAGGGTTCTGTAAGTGGCTCACTAGAGACGGTAATTTATTCCCAACTTGTTAGCTCACCAACAGAGCTACTAAGTGCGGTAAGTGGCGGCCTTGCTGATGGTGATGTTGTTGGCCTTAATACCGGTGTTTACGCTGATATGGATGAAGTTTTACTCACCAGTGGTGTAACGCTTCGCGCTGTTGAAGAACAAACGCCAGTTATTAGTGGCGAAGTATGTATTCACGTTGCTTCAGGTGTAGAAGGTGCAGCGCTAACAGGCCTTACGTTTAAAAATATAGATACAAAATCAGGCTCATTTTGTGAAACGCAAGAAAGTGCAATTATTTATTCTGAAGGGAATAACTTCGAGTTTACTCAAAATACTATGGATGGCGATGAAGCCGAGTTAAATAATTCGACTTACCACTGGTTAATGATCAAAGGTACGGGCGCGCTAATTGAGCGAAATACATTTAGTAATCGTGATAATGCTGAAAATGGCTCCGTTATTAAAATTGCTTCATCAGGCAGCGACCATGTTGTTCAATACAATTTATTTAGTGGCACCAGTGCGAATCCAAATTTTGGTAACTCAAGCCTTCATTTAATTAATGCGGGAAGTACTACCGGTTCAGATGCAGCTGACAATGCAAACTTTACTATTCAATATAATCGAGTAGAAAACTTTGTAACCGGTCGTCGTTTAATGCGTGTGCAAACATCGGGTGCAACTATTAAAGGTAACACTGTGGTTAACCCTAATGGCGGGATTTCACTAGAGGATGGTGGTTTTAATAACGTGACAGACAACGTTATTATTCGTACCACTGATATTGCAAGCTCTAGCGATCGTCCTGCTGGTGTGCTAATTACACCGCTAGGCCACACAGTTAGTAACAACTACATTGCAGGTATTCGTTCTGGTAATAAAGAGGCTGGTGGAATTGTATTTACAGCAAATCCATTCTCTCAAGCTGATGGCGGTATACCAAACTCAGGCAATCAAGCTGTATTAGATGCGGCGGGTGATTTCACATTAACGGTAACTAACAACACTGTTTTGAACTCTCAGCAACCAATCGTGTTTAGTACTGAAATAGGTTCTCGTGCCCCTGTGGGTGATTGTGATGAACTTACAGTGGATAATGCTCCTGTACTCTATGGCTTAACTAAAAATGCATTTGTCATAAACTTTTATGGAAACCTTATTGCTAATGGCTTAGGTGATCAAACTGATGCAGATACCATTGAAAGTAGCGCCTTAACACAAGGATTATTCTATCCAAATACGCTTGATAGCGACCATGCTTTTGAATACGACTGTGATTTAATCAAGCATGATACATCAGTATTAAGCAACAACTTTGGTTACATGGATAGCCGTGTATCTGGTGATACAAGTGGCGATTGGGTTGCAATCAGAAACCTAAATGGTAACGGCTCATTTGATACCGATGGCGCTATTGATCAAGACCCAGCTGCAAACGGTAAAGAAATACTTGAATATGTATTCGCAGCAAGCACATTACTTGAAACCGACCCAGCAGGTTTACAAGCTGTGGCAGGTGCAAAAGGGCTTTACTACATTCAAGCGAGTGATGTAGGTGTTGGCTCAACATGGGTTGTTAATAACGACTAACCTAAGTAAACACTCTTAATTAAAAAGCCCCTTTTTTGGGGTTTCTTTATGCCTGTGAGTAAAATATGACCGAAAAATGCGTTTGCTTTTCTAATTATTTTTCATTATAAAGCCGCCTGACCCCTTGGTAATACTGGTTTGTGGAAATTGGTATGTTAATTGGTAATGCTTTGGCTGTAAAATTGGTTGATCATCCGTGGTTACTTGAGTATATTAACAACAGTTGTCACATAACTTATACAGATGAATAACAAGTCAACACACAACAATCACACAACAATAACCAACGGAGCATAAAATGTCGTTGAAGTCTTCAAAAAATAATAAAATGCGTTCAGGTCAATTCGCACTGAGCCCGGTAGCTAAATGGGTACGAACAGCCGCTATTGCCGGTGTAGCAAGCTCATGTGTATTTTCAGCGCACGCACAACAAGAACAAGCAAAAGCGACTGAGGTCGAGCCTGATGTAGAAATCATCAGTGTTACAGGTACACGCAGAACAATTCAAGATCAAATAGCCATAAAGCGCGAAGCCACAACCGTTGTTGATGGTCTTTCATCTGAAGATATTGGTGATTTACCTGCTTTATCGATAGGTGAAGCATTAGAGTCTATTACAGGCGCAGCATCGCATCGTGAAAATGGCGGTGCGACAGAAATTACCATTCGCGGCCTAGGCCCATTTTTAAGTGCAACACACATAAACGGCCGTGAAGCGACCAATGGTAGCGGTGACCGCTCAGTAAACTTTTCACAATTTCCATCAGAACTTGTAAAAAAAGTAGCTATTTATAAAACCCAAGATGCTTCGATGATTGAAGGTGGGGTTGCGGGTGTTATCGCACTTGAAACGGTTACCCCATTGGATTATGGCAAGCAGCGTTTGCAAGGTGAGGTTAAACTTAACTACAACCCTGACGAGAGTAATGTAGATAACTCATTACAAAGCGATTTAGGTTATCGTGGCACATTTAGCTATGTTGACCAGTTTGAGTTTGATAATGGTCAGGCAGTTGGCTTTTCTTTTGGTGTGCAACGACAAGATATTTCGCAGCCAGAAGCAGAATACCGAAGCTCTAGCCCATCAGGTTCGTCTCTTTGGGCATGTTTAAATGATCCAACAAATACGAATGAAGGTTTTTACCGCAGTAGTGCAGGTGATTGTGAGGATCAAGTAAACGGAAGTAATAACCAAGGTTATGACACAGAAATTGACCCTGACACAGGCAAAGCCGTGAGTGATGGTACTCCATACGCATGGACTGGCAGCAGCCGAAGCTTTCGTCAAAACGAAACGTCAGACGAGCGTGACGCGGTATTTTTTGCCTTTCAGTACCAGCCGTCTGCAGAATGGGATATTAATTTTGATAGCCAAATTTCTGATAGAACGCAACGAGAAGCACGCCATGATTTAATTTTCTTACAAAAGCGCGCAACACCAGGTGTAACCGGCCCATCACTTGTCACTAACGATGTAGGCGGCATTTTACATTGGGAAGGTGAAGAACGTATTGAGTCTGCTGGTGAGCAATTTTCTCGTGAAGAAAACTACCGTGGTTACGGCTTAAATATCGAACATACTGTAAATGATAGACTGACCATTGATTTAGATTTAGCGTATTCAAAAACCTCGCGTGAAGAACTGCAAATTTCTAACCGAGGCAGAACCGCTGGACGTAATTATTTCTCGTGGGATATGGGCGATAACATCCCACATTTTACGCTTACTGATTTTGACGTAACAGATATATCTAATTTTACAGACAGCTTAAGAACGCGTATTGACCGTGAAAACGTGAGAGATAACAAAGTTGTGTCTGCTCGTTTAGATTTTGACTATTTAGTTGATAGCGGTATGTTCACCACAATTCAAGGTGGCGTCCGTACCTCAGAGCTTAGCTTTACACAATTTGGTGGAACGAACGGTAACGGCTCTCGTAATCAATTTACTTTAGGTTCAGGTGCTGAAGCGCTCGATGTGCTTCAAGGTTGTCAAATTGATTTTCCTGAATCAGGCTTTTTGTCTAGTGTGTCAGATGGAAATATCATCACGCATGTAGATAGCGATGGCAATGTGGTAGACACAGGGACAGGCTCTTCATGGGCGACTTACGATAATGAGTGTTTTTCTCAAGCCGTTGTCGCGTCTAATGAGGGTGGAGTATTTGAATACCCTGAGGTTGAATACCAAAACGCAGGAACCATTGACGTAACTGAAAAAACAACGGCTGCTTACTTAATGGCTAATTACGATACAGAAATGTTTGGTAAGTTCATTCGTGGTAACTTTGGTTTGCGTATTGTCGATACTGAAGTCACATCAATTGGTTTTAGAAATAGTTTTGACGTTGTTACCAGTGATACAGGGATTCTTTCTCTTGTTGAATCAGACACAGGTACTCTTGATAAAATAAAAGGGGGCGGTGATTACACCAAGTTCTTACCTAGCTTTAACTTAGTGGTCGATTACAGCGAAGATATTTTATTACGTGCCGGTATTTACCGTGGTATGTCGCGTGCAGACCCATCTGATTTAGGTTATAGCCGCTCTTTTCAAGAAGACACATCTGATACGGCCACTACAATTAGTGACTTGTTAGTGGGTGTAAACGGCTCTGGTAACCCAGATACGCAGCCTCTAATGTCATGGAACTACGATGCAGCATTTGAGTGGTACCCTAATGAAGATTCAATTTTTGCATTAAGCCTATACTACAAACAGTTCCAAGGCGGCTTTCAACAGCGCACAGTTATTGAAGACTTTGTTGTAGGGGGGGAAACCGTTTCATTACCTATTACAAATTCAGTAACAAACGACGAAGAGAGTGAGATTTTAGGCCTAGAAACATCATTCTCATACCGTTGGGACAATGGTATAGGTGTTAAGTTTGGTTATAACTATGCCGACACTGATTTTGAATTTGAAGACAGCCTATACGGTGATACATTTGTAACAGACGTTGATGGCAATACAACTCAGCTTAAAGAAGGCATTGTTGAGCCAGGTTCTGTACCAGGGTTTTCTAAGCATGTATTTAGCAGCCAACTTTATTACCAAATAGGTGGCTTCGATACTGCGGTTATTTACAAATACCGTAGTGAGTATTTCCAACCTTATACAAGCAATGGCACACGCTTACGTTATGTTGATTCGGTAGGCGTATGGGAAATGCGTGCATCGTACAAAATTAACAAGCACTTTAGAGTTAAAGCAGAGGCAATTAATTTATTTAGTGCTCCTAAATCTCAAGACTTTTTTGTTGAAGATAACTTAGGTGAAGTAAACGATTACGGCCCACGTTTATTCTTAGGTTTAAGTTATAAACTGTAAAAGTTAGTAACTTATAAAAACCCCCAATTGGTTTAACTAATTGGGGTTTTTTTGTATCTAGGTGGATGTGCATACCTTTATCACTGACTTCTCTAAACTAAACCATCTAAACTGGTCGCAGATTAAATTCAATTCAACTTTTACAGCCTTTGTTGTAAGCCAAAAAAACGCCTTTGCATTTTTATAAGCGTAAATGCGATTAGTCTGTTTTATTTTTGTACCTTTTTATTTTAGCCAAAAGTCTAATAGATTTTCAATTGGTTAACCAATTTAAAGGCTTTTTATACTTTTATAATTAAAAGCTTTCAGTTTATAGCTAAATAATATAACGGAATAATGAACTTAAAAATACAATTTAACTACTACTATAGTGCTGCACGCCTGATTTGAAAACTATATGTTTTACAGGTGGTTGTATTTTTTTCCTACTTTTTTGTAGTTGTCAGGTATGGGGAATTTGTTTTTGGTAATAACAAACTTGAATTATTTTATAATATTTGACTTACAGCGTGGTTGACCTTTTTGGTTTTGAGTGTAAATATTCAGTTAACCTTTTGTAATACATTAATTCAATTTTGTATGAAAAGTAACAAGTAGCATAGCGTTTCACACACACAGGAAAAAACTATGAATCATAATTTATCAAAAATCACACTGGCGGTTATCTCTGCAACGGCAATGAATATGTCTTTATCTGTTCATGCGCAGGAAGAGACAAAAAATGTTAAGGATGACTTAGAGGTAATTGAAGTTTCTGGTATACGTCAGTCTTTAACTAATGCGCTTGCTGAAAAACGTTCAGCAGACAGCCTTGTAGAAATTATTCAGTCAGAGGATATTGGTAAGTTACCTGATCAAAATTTAGCTGAAGTACTTGAGAACGTAACGGGTATTCAGATCACGCGTCAGGCTGGTGTAGGTACGGGTGTTCAAATTCGTGGTACCGATGCAAACCGTACTGAAATAAATGGTGTTTCAACTGTGGGTTCAGGCTCTGGACGCAGCGGCATTAGCTTTGAAGATGTGTCGGCTTCTATTATCTCTAGTTTAGAAGTTATAAAATCGCCTGAAGCCAAAACAATTGAAGGCTCAGTAGGCGGAACAATAAACCTTAAAACAATACGTCCACTCCAACTAGGTGAACAATTAGCCACAATTAGAGTACAGGGCGAAAATAGTAGTTTAAGCACTGATAGTGGCTTACAACCTCGTTTTTCTGGAACTTTTGCAGATAACTGGGAAGGCGACTTTGGTGAGTTTGGTATTTTAGTAAGCGGCAGTTATGCCGAGCAAGACGTAACAGCATTTCGCCCTCGTGCAGACAGAGACAACATTGTAACCTCTGATAGTGGAGTAGCCAGTGCACAGTCTTTTGACTTTTTACCTATTCAATTTTTTGTCCAAGACTACGATAACTACGAATACGAAACAAAGAACTTTGTAGGTACGCTTGAGTGGGCACCAAATGACAATACTAAGTTTTATTTTGATGCGGTTGTAAACGATCAGGAACGTCGTCAAGAGAGCTCTCGTGTTCAAGCGTCGGGTGTGAGTGCATTGAATGACATTTCGGTTCCTGATGAATTTGAAACAATTAATCTAGGTTCTTTAGGTGGAACTAATTTAGGTTCAATTCAAGCGGCTTTACGCGGTGTAATCCCAGTTAATTTAGCAAATGATGATGACGATCCAAATTTACGTTTTTCGAGTGATACAAATTCTCGTGTTACCGACAGTAATATTTTTAGGCTAGGCGGTGAATGGCAAGGTGATAAATGGTTTGTAAGCGCTGAGGTTGCTTCGTCATCTTCTGATACAACAACACCAAGCTTTAATACTACACTTAACTTCATTAACCCTAATGCACCTTTAGATGCTGGTGGCGGTAATGATAACAGTGTGCCTTTTGAATACGACCTGTCAGGTGGAGCACTTACTTTTGGTATTGCACAAGGTGCTGAATATGCGCCTACGGTTGAGCAATTACTTGACCCTGCAAATGTAGTACTACGTGATGTAAACATTGGTCAAGATACCGTTGAGAACTCTGAAGATGCGTTCCGTATAGATTCAACATATTACACAGACTCAATAGTTACCTCTGTTGATTTTGGTTACCGTTACAGCAAATCGGCGAGTAAGCAAAACGAAATCACATCAAGTGTTGGTCTGCGCTCTATGGCAGATAGCCCAAGAGGTGATTTATTCGCTGATCTTTTAGTTGCCGGTCCTGATAACTTTAATGAGGCTGATGGTCGTTCGTTATACATAGGCGATTTTTTACTGATTGACCCCGAACTCGTGGCATCAGACCCAGATGCAGTACTTGCAACACTTCAGCAAGCATTACAAACTCATGGCTCTAGCCGTACGCTAAATGCACCAACGTCAAGTTCTTCAGGCTTTTTTGATATTGAAGAAATTACCCACGCTTTTTATGCACAAGCTAACTTTGAATACGACATGTTCCGCGGTAACTTTGGTTTACGTTATATTCAAACTGATGTTGAATCGACAGGTAACTCTGTAACGCAAGACGGCAGTGGCAATGAGCTAGTAACGCGTATTACAAATGAATCAGATTATAGCTTTGTATTACCACGTTTAAATTTAGTTGCCGATGTGTCAGAAGATGTAGTGGTTCGTTTTGGTGCAGGTAAAGACATTCGTCGTCCAGATTATAACGACTTATCTACTTCTATTACTTATAGCACGAGCCCAAATGATGAAGTTGAATTTGGTAACCCAGCACTAAAACCAGAAGAAGTATTATCTTATGATTTATCAGCAGATTGGTACTTTACTGAAGCGAGCGTATTTAGTGTAGGTATTTTCCATAAAACGCGTAAAGAACTTCATGTTAATCAGTTAACATCGCCGGTAGAAGACCCAGTAACAGGCTATCGTGATTTAACAGACCCATGTGAAGGGGGTGGCATATTTAACCCAATTGCAGACATTAACGTGTTTGGTCCTGAAAATGGTCGTGGTGTATGTGTAGGTACTGAGACAAAAGTAAATGACACTGGCGAAACAACCCAAAAAGGGATTGAGTTTGCGTTCCAGTATGACCTATCTAGCTTTGAAAAAGATTTAGGATGGGCGTCGGGTTTTGGTGTTTTAGCTAATTACACAATTCAAGAGTTCTCGGGCGGGGAAACAGTCAATAAGGCTACTTCAAGAGCGAGTAACGTATTTGCTGCAAGCACCGGTACACCGGGTATTGAAGTAAGCGAAATACAAGGTTTGCTTAACTTATCAGAAAATGCGTATAACTTTACTCTATACTACGAAAAGTTCGGTTTATCGACACGTATGCGTTACACATGGCGTGAAGGTTACCGCTCAAACGACTTTGGTAGCACGTCAAGCTTCCCATGGGGGTTCCCTGTAGTGCAAGAGGACCGTGGTCAGCTTAATGCAAGTATTAGCTACGATGTAAATGAGCAGCTTAATATTGGCTTAGAAGCCGTAAATATTACTGAGTCTGAAATTAGCCAGTCTTGTGTTAACGAAGGGTCGTTATTGTGTTTCCAAGGCCTTACAGACCGTCGTATTACGTTTGGTGCTAGTTACCGTTTTTAAAATTTATGTTGAAAGTGTGTAGCCTTTGAACGGGCACAAAAAGCAAGCCACTATGGCTTGCTTTTTTATTTTTAAGGTTTAAATAATGAGCAGTTTTTAAATTAAATTAGGTACTAATTGGTTTCATTTTCTCTATTTGTTTACTACCTTTTTGGTATTAATATTTTTTTAAATGAGATCATTCATGAATGGTATCAGTGATTTAAATTTTAAAAACTTACTTGAGTATGCACAAGTAGGTGTGATTATTCATAACTGGGATACATCAATTGTTTACATAAACCCAATCGGTTTGCAGTTACTAAATTTAGATTACGAGCAAGCAATAGGGCGAGACACTTATGACCCTAATTGGACACTCATTGACGAGCAAAGCAATCTAATGTCTGTTGATGATTATCCAGTTAATATTGTTAAAGCTACAAAAAATAAAGTAGTTAATAAAATTATAGGTGTTGTTGGCGGGGCAAAAAAAGACATAAGCTGGTTTATGGCTAACGCTTACTTTGAAGGCCACGATAATGATAAAAACTTTATTGTTGTTACCATCACTGATATTTCTGACGCTAAGCAGCAAATTTCATTTCAAGATGTGGTCGAAAATACGCAAGACATGGTTGTTATTACCGATGCAAAAAATATCAAACACCCTGAAGGGCCTAAAATAATTTACGTAAATAAGGCTTTTGAAGTACTCACTGGCTATACCTCAGCAGAAGTTATTGGTGAAACGCCTCGAATTTTACAAGGTGATTTGACCGATTCTAAAGGCAAACAAAGAATATACGCTGCGCTAGAGCGTCGAGAAGAAGTAACTGAAACACTGTTAAATTATGATGTTAGAGGAAGGCCCTATTGGGTTGAAATGAATATTATTCCGTTGAAAAATAAGTTTGGTGAGGTTACTCATTTTGCAGCAATTCAACGGGATGTTTCAAAAAGTAAATTTCAAACCGAACAGTTAGAAAAACGAAATAAAGATTTAAAAGAGTTAAAAGTTAACCTAGAAAATTTAGTACAAGAAAGAACATTTGAATTACAACAAGCTAAGTCTCAACTTGAAAAAATAGCGTTTTTTGACCCATTAACTGGAATTCCTAATCGTCGCTTTTTTTCAGATCAAGTTAATAAATTAGTCAAAGGAAGTGTCAGGCGTGGGGGTATAATTGCGTTTGGATTATTTGATGTTGATAACTTTAAAGCTGTTAACGATACCTATGGTCATGATGTGGGTGATCGCGTACTTGTTGAATTAGCAAACATATTAACGCACATATTGAGAATTGATGATGTATTTTGCCGCTTTGGTGGTGAAGAGTTTGCTTTTGCTGTTATTTTAAAAGAAATCCACGATGCTGAACCCGTTGCCGAAAAACTTGTAAATTCAATTAGAGATCTTAAAGTGCCCGTTGAAGGTGAAAACACAATAAATGTAACCGTAAGTATGGGGTTAAACGTGGTATCACCAAACAATAGCACTGACATAGATGATGAAATAAAAAAATCAGATGCGGCAATGTACCAAATTAAAAAGTCTGGCAAAGATCGTTATAAAATTATTCATGAACCATAAAATAAGTTGGGTTATGCAATGTTACTAAGCTAATAAGTATAACTTTTCACAAGTTAGGTACTCACTCTTTTACATGTATAAGCCGTTAAAATATCGCTTTTATTGTGCTAATTTTGTTGGCTCCATTGCTTGGGCGATAAGCCATACATTCTTTTAAACTCTCTGCTGAACTGAGAACTGCTTACATAACCCATTTCCATGGCTGCAACGTTGACATTGGTTCCTTGTGTTATTTTCATGGCAGCATGATTAAGCCTCATTGATTTAACAAATTGAATAGGGGACATGTTAGTTGCTTGTTTAAATTTACGATGGAATACAGCGCGGCTCATACCTATTTGGCTAGCCATGTCTTCAATAGTTATGTTTTCATGCAAATGAGAGGATAAAAATGCAATTGAACGTGCAATCTCGTTACCCACACCAAATGCCCGTTTAAACGCATAGCCTGCTTGACCTTTTAACAGCGCGTAATATAGCTCACGCAAGCGTGCTTTCTTCAATATGGCTAAATCAATAGCATCATCGTCGAGCAACAACATTTTATATAACGCATCGGTAAAGTTAGGGTCCCAATTGGCAGTTAAAATACTTTGTGAAGGATAACTCACGTTAGGTATTTGTTGGGTGCTAGTTGCGCTTTGAATCTCGAGTGCTAACTCGGTCATAATTCCTGTATCTATCGAAATATATACACCTATTAATGGGTTATCTGTCGAGGCTTTTGGAGTGCCGGCTTCAATAGGCATAGGCATTGTGCAACATATGTATTGTGTGTTGTCATAAAAGTGTTTGTTGCCATCTAAAATAGCTTCTTTTGTGCCTAAAACAATAGCCGTGACAGAAGGTTCATAGACCGCTGGTGAACATTCAATAGGGTCTGTGATTTTAAATAATTGAATGCCTTCAATACCTGTTTGTACCATGCCGCTTTCATTCATTTTTCTATTAATTAGTTGTAGTATTTTGGCTTTACTCATAGTCAATAATCACTCGTTAAACAGGTGGTAAAATTAGCATTAGAGTTTGTGTAACTCAACAAGGTGATACAAATAGGCATGTTTTAAGGATTATTAAGCCTTTTAGCATGTGTGGCTGAGATTATAATGTCTGCATATCAAAATTAACGTTATTCATCTCGGACAACATTATGACGCAAAAAAATCAATTTGGGCCTAACGGCTGGACACCTGAGAACTTAAGCGCTTTGCATGGCAAAACTTATCTAATTACGGGAGCAAATACAGGCGCAGGCTTTCAAGCAACTCGCATATTACTTTCTAAGGGAGCTAATGTTGTTATGCTAAATCGTAATCCAAGTAAATCTGTGCTGGCAATTACAAAGCTCAAGGATGAATTTGGCAGCGGGGCAAACGTCAGCTTTATAACATTGGATTTAGCCGATTTGACATCAGTACGCACTGCTTGCACAGAAATTTTGATAAAAGTACCTCAAATTAACGCACTAATTTGTAATGGTGCAATAGCGCAAGTTGAGCAGCAACAATTTACAGCAGATGGTTTTGAAAGCCAGTTAGGCGTTAACCATTATGGCCATTTTTTATTATGCGGTTTGTTGTTTGAGCGAATTAACACATCGAAGGGACGTATTGTTGTGGTGTCGAGTGAAGGGCACAAAATGGGGCTTAAAACAATTCAGTTTGAAGACATGAACTGGGATAAAAATTACAACGCAAATAAAGTGTATAGCCAAAGTAAATTGGCGCAAATGATGTTTGCTTACGAGCTACAAAATAAAGTTAAAGCGGCCGATAAAAATGTGGAAGTATATGTTTGTCATCCTGGGGCATCAAACACATCATTAATTAGGGAAACAGCAAGTTTTGCTACTAGGTTATCGTGGTCATTTATGGTCAAACTGGGTGTTGCTCAATCAGCTGAAAAAGGCGCTTATCCAGAAGTAATGTGCGCAGCTCAAAGTAACCTAAAACAGCATGCCTACTACGGACCAACCGGGTTTTTAAACTTTGGCGGCCCTGTAGGCGAATGTAAGCTCGAATCATTTGTGTTAGATAAAAAGGTTTTAACAAAAATATGGACGCTTTCGGAACAACAAACAGCATTTAAATGGCAACTGTAGAAAGCAATATTTACTTGACGGGCACCTCACCTATGAAACATTTCATTTATATATTGGGAGTATTTATGTCGGCCTCAACAACGTTAGAGAATGAACTTATTAGCGAACAAAACACTTCACAACCATCAATAAATAGCGCGTTGGTTCAGGATCATGAAGGTAATATTTATCGAACAGTTACGATTGGTAAACAAATATGGTTAGCTGAAAACCTTCGTGTGACTAAGTTTCAAGATGGATCAAAGGTTAATACTGGCTTTATACCTAATGATGATAAAAGTAATTTAGCTATTTATGGTAGGCTTTACGATTGGTATGACGTAACAGATACGCGAAACCTTTGCCCAGAAGGATGGCGAGTCGCCTCTGATGAAGACTACAAAGCTTTAGAGATAGCTATAGGAATAGATAAAACAGACGTGGATAAACTTGGGTGGCGTGGACAAGACGACGTGGCAATTACGTTAAAAGTAAAGCAACCCGACACTATTTTTAAGCGTTTTAATCAATTGCAAGTAAATAAATACGGCTTTTCTGCTATGCCTGCGGGGGGCAAATTAGGAAATTGGTATATCACTCAGGGTATGTATACCGAGTTTTGGACAAGCACAAATGCAACTAATTCTGAGGCTTATGCAAGAACACTTGCTTATTCGTGGTGGAACTCTCACAAGGGCGAAATTCGCCGTGCGAAGCTTAATAAAGAGTATATGTTTTCAGTTCGATGCGTAAAAATTTAGGTGGTTAGATAATGCTATTAAAAATTACATTTGTGTTGTTTATTACACTTTTTACAGCAACAGGTTGCGTAAATACGAACCAAGCTTCGTCGGGCGATGATATTGATAAAGATCTTATTGTGCTGGCACATGGATTAGGAAGAAGCGATTGGGCCATGTGGAAATTAGCTCAAAGGCTAGAGCAAGCAGGGTATAAAGTATGCAGTTTAGATTACGCAACAATTGGCGAAAGTGTTGAGGCAGTATTGAAAGACACAACAAAACAAATTGATGCCTGTATTATCAATGCCTCAAAAGTGCACTTTGTAGGGCATTCTTTAGGTGGATTAGTAATTAGAGCATATTTACAAAACGCTAATCACACACTAAAAAATGTGGCTATAGGAAATAGCGTTTTAATAGGCACGCCAAATAAAGGGAGTGAACTGGCTGATCATTTTAAAAACTCTTGGTTAATTACTTTAGGAGGCGGCATCAGCAAATCATTAGTTACAGGTGTGAATAGCCTTGGTAATAATTTGGGAGAGTTAACTGTAAAGTTTGGCGTAATAGCAGGTACAAAGTCGTTTAGCTTAACTAACGATAAATTTAATGGTGTTAATGATGGGCTTGTATCGGTTGAATCCACTAAATTAGCGAACATGCATGATTTTATTACAATTAACGTAAGCCACTCTGAAATGCGCTACAACGAAAATGTTGCTTATCAAACTGTACATTTTTTACAAACAGGTTATTTTAAGCACTAATTTTATGTATATTTAGCTAGCTACTATCAAAAAATACTTCAGTTTATTTAACCTTATCAAAGAGGTTAAAAGCCACCGTTTAAATATTAAACCCACTTAATTAAGACTCTTCAGCAATGTTTACCATCGACTAAAAATAGAGAGATAAGAACGCGTTTAATACTTCAATTAAATTTTTTTATTTAAACTTGTGATTATTTCGCAGTTGCTGCGAATAACTAGGTAATAAATTAAGTAGATATTATTTTAGGCTCGATATGTTTTAAATAGTATTTAAAACATATCGAAGGCATACCCGTAAATAGGGCTAGAGTGCTTTATGCTATTAAATAAACAAACTTTAAAGTCTTAATATTATGAAATTAAGAAAAAGTGATGGATTAACCAGTAAATGACCACAATTAAAAAAACACAATTTGCTCAAGCAATGGAGCAACATAAAGGCATTATTTATAAAATTGTGAATTCATACTGTCAAAACAAAGATGACCGACAAGACTTAGCCCAAGAAATATTAACAACGATGTGGCTAGCTTATGATAATTACAACAATACTTATAAGTTTTCAACGTGGATGTACCGAATTTCGCTGAATGTAGCTATATCTTATTACCGAAAAGACAGTCGGCGAGAAGATAAAGCAAATGAAGAGTGCATAGTGAAGATTGCTGACTTATCGCAAGAAGATGAGAGTAACGAGGTGGTAAAGCAGTTATATGAGTTTATTGGTCAACTCGATAAATTAAATAAGGCGATTATGCTCCTTTATTTAGAGAGTGAATCTTACGAAAGCATAGCGAATAGCTTAGGGATCAGTAAAACCAATGTTGCTACGCGAATTAGTCGAATTAAACACACATTAAAACTTCAATTTGAAACACGGGATTCTTAACATGAATTTAGATAACTTTAAAAGCGCTTGGCAACAACAAAGCACTGATACACATAGTGCTATTGAAATTAATCAAGCAAAGCTTGCTGAAATAAAAATAAATAAACAAATAAAAGTACTTAATAAAATGAAATGGGCACGAATAATTGAAAGCTGTGTGTTTCTTATTATTATTGTACTGTTGTGGAAGTATATTGCTGCAGGCTTTACTTTTTCAGCGCCAATAATTTCAGGCTTTGTCCTCAACCTGTTTGCCATCATTGGGCTTGCAGGAAATATTGGCCAAATTGTTTTAATTTCAAACATTGACTATTCAAAACCAGTTAACCAACTACAAAAAGATTTTTACCGTGTTTGTTCTCATAAATTAGAATTGACCAAGTTGCTACTTATGTCAGTTCCCTTTTATCTTGCTTATGTTTTTATTGGGTTTGATCTACTTTTTGGAATTGATTTATATCAGTATTTAGAGCTGCACATGATTTGGTTTTACTCTTTGTCGTCAGTACTGCTTTTTATAGCTACAGCATGGGTATTTGCTAAATTAAATTATAAGAACATTTCTGAGAAATGGGTTAATGCGAGTGTTCAATTTATTGTTGGTAAACGTTTGGTCACTATGGCTGAGTTTTTAAATAGCTCTGAGTTAATAGAAAGTTAGTTATCAAATGCTGTGTTTGTGTAGAAAATAGTTAATGATTTTTTTGCATAAACTCTTTAGATAATTGATTTTTCTGTAATTAAGCTGCCAAATTTTTTCATCGCTTCTATACTATGTAAAACGCGTAGTTAATGAGTTAGAAGTAGTGCCTGCCAGTAAAAATAATCTAGAGCAAGAAAACACAAAACTAAAGCGAGCGATTGCTGAGCTTACTTATGAACGAGATAAGTACAAAAAAATCTTTGACGCTTCGGCCGACGCGTATTCAGTTATCGATTTAAGCTCAGGTAAGTTTATAGAATGCAACCAAGCAGCTATTGATATGCACGGTGTTAATAGCATGGGCAACTTTTTAAACCTTAGTCCTGCTGACTTGTCACCCGAGTTACAACCCTGTGGTAATCGTTCAGATGTTTTAGCTAAAGCGCATATAAATTGCGCCATAGAACAGGGCTTTCATAGTTTTAAATGGATACATTCGCGTTTAGATGGCACAACGTTTAACTGTTTAGTTAACTTGACTGGATTATTCATAGAGGGCAGTCAATTAATATTGGCGGTTGGTCGAGACATATCCGATATAGAAATAGCCCAAAAAAAAATCAGTACCGAAGCTTCAGAAAAGCAGCGATTTAAACAAGCGTTTTTGGGAGAAAAAGAAAAGTTTGAAAAGTTTGTTGATTTGGCACCCGTTGGTATTGCAATTAATTCAATATCTGACGGCAGCTTTGAGTTTGTGAATGAGGAGTTTGGCAGAATCACAGGCTATAGCGTTGATGAGCTAAATCAAATGGACTATTGGCAGCTCACCCCTGAAAAGTACGAGAAACAAGAACATGAACAGCTAGAATTACTTGCTAAATATGGCCAGTATGGGCCGTATCAAAAAGAATACATACATAAAAACGGCAATGTATATCCCGTATTATTATCGGGTATAAAAATTACAGATAGCAAAGGTGAAACATTTATTTGGTCTGTCGTTCAAGATATAGCTCATCAAAAACAGAGTGAGCAACAAATTAAAACGGCGAAAGAAAAGGTGGATTCTTTTGCTTTGCGTATGCAATTAGCCAATGACTCTGCGGGTATTGGGGTATGGGAGTTAGATTTAAAAACAGAAAAACTAGTATGGGATTCTTGGATGTACAAATTATACGGCATCTCAGAGTTAGAGTTTTCCTGCACATACCAAGCATGGCTTGATAGAGTTCATGTCGATGACGTTGAACATAATGAACGTATGTTGGATGAAGCAATCAACGGGGTAGGCATTTACGACCCAGAGTTTCGCGTTGTACACCCTGATGAAAATATCCGGACAATTAAAGCAAGTGCAGAGATATTGAGAGATTCGCATGGCGTTGCCATAAAAGTAGTTGGTGTAAATTACGATGTAACCGAAAAAGTAGATGCAATACGAAAATTGTTCGATGCAAAGTTAGCTGCTGAAAATGCTGCACAATCAAAAAGTGACTTTTTGGCTAATATGAGTCATGAAATTCGCACCCCTATGAATGCAATTCTAGGTGGTTTGCAACTGTTAAAAAATATTAATTTACCTGAAGAGTTAAGGGCAGTACTTAAAAATGCCTCTTATTCGGGACAAAGCCTTTTAACTATTATTAACGATATTTTAGATTACTCTAAGATAGAGTCCAACCAACTACAGTTAGAAAAAGCATCATTCTCATTAACTGAGGTATTAAATTCTATAACCTATGACTTAGACTCCTTAGTTAGTGAAAAACGTATCGGCTTTACCGTAAATAAAGATGAAAGTTATTACGAATATTGGGTAGGTGATTTAGTTCGAGTTAAGCAAATACTATTAAATTTAAGCTCTAATGCGGTTAAATTTACAGATAAGGGAAGTGTTAAAATAAACGCGAGCAGTAAAGTTTTTGAAGGTAAAGAGGCTATATATCTAGAGGTTGTAGACTCAGGAATAGGTATGAGCAAGGAAGTTACTGAGCACATTTTTGAGCGGTTTACTCAAGCAGACTCCTCTACAACAAGAAAATATGGCGGGACAGGTTTAGGCATGTCTATTACCACCAGCTTAGTTAAAATGATGGGCGGCGAAATCGATATCCAAAGTAAGCAAGGGCTTGGTACAACTGTCACGATTAAATTACCATTACCTAAAGCAAATAACATAGCAGATAAAGCCCCTAAAAAATCGTTTAAAGCGCCTAATTTAAAGGGTAAAAAAATACTTATTGCTGAAGATAACAATATTAACCAAGTGTTGATTAAAGCCATGATGGCTAAAACAAATGCCGATATTACAATTGTCGAAAATGGTTTACTTGCGTTTGAGGCAGTTCAACTAGAGTTGTTTGATTTGGTATTTATGGATATTCATATGCCGGTTATGGATGGGATTGAGGCTAATCAACAGATAAAAACAATACTGCCAAATTTGCCTATTATTGCGTTAACAGCCAATGTAATGGATAAAGACGTAAAACATTACTACCAGCAAGGTTTCATCTTTCATGTACCTAAACCAATCGATATCAACGAGTTATATGGCACACTCAGGCGTTGTTTGTATTTAATCGCTTAATTAATGTTGGCTATATAAAATAAGGCCTGTCCAATAGAAAAGTATTTGGTTTTGAAAATAACATCAGCAGGGTTTAAAAACTGCTGACAAATTTCTCGTAGAATATTGTATGTAATACTAATCTGCAATAATACTTAATCATTTTTCGAGGCTAAACATGTCGCTACCTGCGTTACAAAATGTTCATTTAGAGCAACTAAATAGTGATATTTTTGCCTAGCTATCAACACGTTTTTCCAGCCTCAAAATAGCTCACTTAATTAAGTGAATGGGTCCAATACTTGTTATTTTTCTATTTTACCTTTTAGAACATAAATTTCACCATCAAAGCTACCTTGAATAGTTAACCCTTGACCGGCAAGCTCTTTTAAGTATTCGATATGTTCTTCAGTGATGTGTTGCCCTGGAACTAATAACGGTATGCCTGGAGGATAGGGGGTAACTAAACCAGCACAAATACGATTATTGCTTTTAGCAATAGGCACCGACTCGCGTTCGCCATAAAAAGCATCGCCTGGAATACACGCTAAATCGATGGCTGGTAAGCTTTCTGGCAAGCGAGAGCGCCTTGTTGATTTGGCTAGTTTTACTCTCCCACTATCAAGTTTTTTTAATGCATTGTATAAACGAATAATCTTTGAACGAGTACCACCAAGCGTTAATAATACCAAAATTGTACTGTGAGTGTATTTTTCTATTTCTAGGCCAATTTCATCTAATAAAAACTTATGAATGTCTTTTAATGAGTAGGGTAATTCACTAATATCGATAAGGATTTTTAGTGGATCGTGACCCATATTATCTTCACTAAAGTGTGGAAATATTTCCATAAAATCGTCTTTACCCAGCACTTTAATGTATTTCAACGATGCCATTTGTTGTTTAAATTCGTCGACATGGTTTAACAAGGCATTAAGTAATTTATAGCCTTCCATTTCCAATTGTTTTTGGCATACGTCAAGCGAGGCAATAAGCTGATACTTGGGCGATGTACTGGCGTAAATACTGTAAATTTCTCTAAAAAAATCTGCATCGAAGTCTGGATCATTCACATGAATATAAGACGCCTGTGAAAACGCCGATACCACTTTATGTGCTGAATGAGTGACATAATCGGCTCCAGCATGAATGGCTGAGTAGTAACGCAGGCTCGGGTGAAACAAAGAGTAAGCAAACCAGGCTTCGTCAATGAATACTTTAGACATAATGACTCCCACACGGTGTTAGCCTCCGCTTTTCGTGGGTTAGCTTAA